>Ga0172367_10007049_pt1 | contig 12991 bp, 9 predicted proteins | sample Lak10m_FD_114542 | JGI IMG/M metagenome (GOLD analysis project Ga0172367, IMG submission 114542) | Freshwater microbial communities from Kabuno Bay, South-Kivu, Congo - kab_022012_10m | ecosystem: Environmental > Aquatic > Freshwater > Lake | place: Democratic Republic of the Congo: South-Kivu...
CCCGGCCAGCGTGGTGCACCACTGCGGCAGTGGGGTCAGCGCCGTGCCGAATCTGCTCACCATGGAAGTGGCCGGGCTGGGACGCACTGCCCTTTATGCGGGCAGTTGGAGCGAATGGTGCAGCGACGCAGCCCGACCTGTCGCGAAATCCTGAAGAGTTGGGATCAGCGCACGTCGCTGCGCTGTAGGAGCGGCGCCCTCGCCGCGATGCCCCACGACATCCATCGGCGCGAGGCGGACCTTCTGCAAGACGGCTGGTTCAGGCGACGCCCTTGGCCTTGAACCAGGCCAGCGCACGCTTGAACCCATCCTCGGCGGCCTCCTTGCGGTAGCTCGGGCGGTAGTCGGCGTGGAACGCGTGCGGTGCTTCGCGGTACACGACAAACTCGGAGGCTTTGGCAGCGGCGTTGCCCTTGGCACCGGCCTCCGCGAGTGCATCCTTCATCTGATTGATGGTGGTCAGCGGAATACCGCGATCCTCGCCGCCGTACAAGCCCAGCACCGGTGCCTTGAGTTCAGCCGCCAGATCGAGCGGGTGCTTGGGCGTGAGCGCGCTGGACGTGCCCACCAGGCGGCCGTACCAGGCCACGCCGGCCTTGACGGTGTTGCTGTACTGGGTATACAGCCAGGTGATGCGGCCGCCCCAGCAAAAACCGGTGATGCCGACCTTCTTCAGGTTGCCGCCGTTGGCACCGGCCCAGGCAACAGCACCATCGAGATCTTTCATCACCTGCGCGTCGGGCACTTTGGACACCACCTCGGCCATCAGCTTGGCCATTTCACCGTAGCTGGCCGGGTCGCCCTGGCGCGCATACAACTCGGGTGCAATCGCCAGATAACCGGCCCTGGCAAAGCGACGGCAGGTGTCAGCGATGTACTCATGCACGCCAAATATCTCCTGGATCACGAGCACCACGGGCAGGTTCTTTTTGCCCTCTGGCGCGGCATAAAAAAACGGCACCGAAAAGCCTTCCACGTCGTAAATGCCCTCGCCCGTGGTCAGGCCGTCGCTGGGGGTCCTGATGGCGGTTTGCGCCATGATCGGCATGGCCGTGGCGGCATAGCCCACACCCAAAGCCACCTTCAAGGCGGTGCGGCGGCTGGCTCCGCCCACGGTGGATTGGCCTGGCAGCAACGCGTCGAAATCCTGGGCTTGATCCTGGGTCAGCATGGGTGTCTCCTCGGGTTGAAAGTGTTCAAGCTTAAGTGCGAATCCGTTGGCAGGTTGCTTGTGGCATGCAAATCCTCACAACTCGAACAGGTGTTGGGCCATGCGCATGCGCTATGATTTGTGCCAATACCAAAAGCCTGCGGTGATCCCGTGAGTTTTGGCAGAGCGATGCGGCCTAAGTGCTTTACCCAGTGCACACCCGGCCGCTTTCCACATATTCTTTGCCGGATCACAAGTCCGCCAGGAGATCGAACCCATGCCACAGCGCAAACCCCTGCACCTGCACGTGCCCGAGCCCACCGGGCGCCCGGGTCGCGATACCGACTTTTCTTACCTCCCCCTGTCCGCTGCCGGTGCCAAGCGCCGACCGCCGGTCGATGTCGCCGCCGCCCAGACCAACGATCTGGCTTTTGCGCTGATTCGCGTGCTCGACGACGAGGGCAAGGCAGTCGGCCCCTGGGCACCCCAAATCGATGTGGCGCTACTCCAGCGCGGCCTGCGCGCCATGCTGCTGACGCGCGCGTTCGACGCCCGCATGCTGATCGCGCAGCGGCAGAAAAAAATGTCGTTCTACATGCAGTGCCTGGGCGAGGAAGCCATCGCCTGTGCCCACGCGCTGGCCATTGGCGAGGGCGACATGTGTTTCCCCACCTACCGCCAGCAGGGCCTGCTGCTGGCGCGCGAGGACAACAACATGGTCGACATGATCTGCCAGCTCTACAGCAACACCCGCGACCCGATGAAGGGGCGGCAGCTGCCGGTGATGTATTCGAGCAAGAAGCAGGGCTTTTTTTCCATCAGCGGCAACCTCGCCACGCAAGTCATCCAGGGTGTCGGTTGGGCCATGGCCAGCGCCATCAAGGGCGACGACAAGGTGGCCAGCGCCTGGATCGGCGACGGTGCCACCGCCGAGGCCGACTTCCACACCGCGCTGACCTTTGCCCATGTCTATCGCGCGCCGGTGATCATCAACGTGGTCAACAACCAGTGGGCCATTTCCACTTTCCAGGCCATTGCGGGCGGCGAGGGCACCACCTTTGCGGCGCGCGGCGCCGGCTGCGGCATTGCCTCGCTGCGCGTCGACGGCAACGATTTTCTGGCCTGTTTCGCTGCCACCAAGTGGGCACTGGAGCGCGCGCGCAGCGGCTTTGGCCCGACCCTGATCGAGTGGGTCACTTACCGCGCCGGGCCGCACTCCACCTCTGACGACCCGAGCAAATACCGCCCGGCCAACGACGCCGCGCGCTTTCCGCTCGGTGACCCGATCGAGCGTCTGAAAAAACACCTGATCGGTCTTGGTGCCTGGTCGGACGCCGAACACGAAACCACCAGGAAAGCGCTTGAAGCACAGGTGGCCGCCGCCCAGAAGGAGGCTGAACAGTTCGGCACGCTGGCCGATGCGCACAGCCAGAGCGTGGCCAGCATGTTCGAGGACGTGTACGAGCACATGCCGGCGCATCTGGTGCGCCAGCGCCAAGAGATCGGAGCCTGATCATGAGCGACACCAACACCATGAACACGACCCCGATGACCATGATCCAGGCGCTGCGCTCGGCCATGGACGTGATGCTCACACGCGACCCCGACGTGGTCGTTTACGGCCAGGACGTGGGCTACTTTGGCGGCGTCTTTCGCTGCACCGAAGGCCTGCAGCAAAAGCACGGCAACCAGCGTGTGTTCGACGCCCCCATCTCCGAGGGCGGCATTGTCGGCACGGCAGTCGGCATGGGCGCCTACGGCCTGCGCCCGGTGATCGAAATCCAGTTTGCTGACTATGTCTATCCGGCCACCGACCAGATCGTGTCGGAAGCGGCGCGGCTGCGCTACCGCTCGGCGGGCGACTTCACCTGTCCGCTGACCATCCGCATGCCCTGCGGTGGCGGCATTTATGGTGGCCAGACCCACAGCCAGAGCCCCGAAGCGATCTTCACCCAGGTCTGTGGCCTGCGCACCGTGATGCCGTCCAACCCCTATGACGCCAAGGGCCTGCTGATCGCGTCGATCGAAAACAACGACCCGGTCATTTTTCTGGAGCCCAAGCGGCTCTACAACGGCCCGTTCGACGGTCACCACGAGCGCCCGGTGGTGCCCTGGAGCAAACACCCGCTGGGTAACGTGCCCGAAGGCTACTACACCGTGCCGCTCGACAGCGCGCGCATCACCCGGCCGGGCACGGCGGCGACCGTGATCGCCTACGGCACCATGGTGCATGTGGCTGAGGCGGCAGCCGCCGAGTCGGGCATTGATGCCGAGATCATCGACCTGCGCAGCCTGTGGCCGCTGGACCTCGACACGCTGGTGACATCGGTCAGGAAAACCGGCCGCTGTGTCATCGTGCACGAAGCCACGCGCACCAACGGCTTGGGCGCCGAACTCAGCGCGCTGATCCAGGAGCATTGTTTCTACCATCTCGAAGCCCCGATCGAGCGCGTGACGGGCTGGGACACGCCCTACCCGCACGCCCAGGAATGGTCGTATTTTCCGGGGCCGGCGCGCGTTGGTGCCGCCTTGCAACGCGTGCTGGAGGCTTGAGATGACAACACAAACCATCAAGATGCCCGACATCGGCGAAGGCATTGCCGAGGTCGAACTGGTGGCCTGGCATGTGCAGGCGGGTGACACCGTGGCGGAAGACCAGATCCTAGCCGACGTGATGACCGACAAGGCCACGGTCGAGATTCCGTCGCATGTGGCAGGCACCGTGCTGTCGCTGGATGTGGCCGTTGGCCAGGTGGTGGCCGTGGGCACCGAGATCATTCACATCGAGGTGACCGAATCGGGCCAGCGCTCAAATGTGCCGCCGGCGGCGCAAGCCATTGCCCCGCCAACCGCCAGCCCAATGCCTGACCTGCAACCCGCGCCAGTGGCGCCCACCGTTGCAGCGCGCCCCGAACCCGTCGCACGACTGGACGGCAACAAACCCATCGCCGCGCCTGCGGTGCGCCGGCGCGCCTGGGAACTCGGCATCGAACTGGCCAGCATCAGGGGCACCGGCCCGGCCGGGCGCATCACGCAAACCGATCTGGACGCGTATGCAAAGCAGAGCGGCGCCGGCCCGACCAAGGTGCGCTCGAGCGACGCCAGTCAAGGCAGGTCGGCCAGCGATGCGCGCTATGCCCAAGGTACAGCCGAGGAGGCCATCCCCGTCATCGGGCTGCGCCGCAAGATTGCGCAAAAGATGCAGGATGCCAAGCGCCGCATTCCGCATTTCACTTACGTTGAAGAAATCGACGTGACTGAACTCGAGGACCTGCGCGCGCGCCTGAACACCCGGTACGGCAGCACGCGCGGCCGGCTCACGCTGTTGCCGTTTTTGATCCGTGCCGTCGTGCTGGCGGTGCGCCAGCACCCCGAGGTCAACGCCCGCTATGACGACGAAGCCGCTGTGGTGACGCGCTACGGCGCCGTCCACCTGGGACTGGCCACGCAAACCAGCGGTGGCTTGATGGTGCCGGTGATCCGGCACGCCGAAACGCTTGACTTGTGGGCCTGCGCCGCCGAGATCCTGCGACTGGCAGAAGCTGCGCGCAACGGCCGGGCCGCGCGCGAGGAACTGAGCGGCTCGACCATCACGGTGACCAGCCTGGGGCCGCTGGCCGGCGTTGCCCATACCCCCGTCATCAACCATCCCGAGGTCGCCATCGTGGGCCCGAACCGCATCGTCGAGCGGCCCATGCTCAAGGGCAGCCTGGTGGTGGCGCGCAAGATGATGAACCTGTCGAGCTCGTTCGACCACCGGGTGGTCGATGGCATGAACGCGGCTGAATTCATCCAGCAGGTGCGCGCATACCTGGAGTGCCCGGGCACACTGCCGCTGGACTGAGGGCTCGCAAAACAGCCAGTGTGGTTTGTGCTGTGCCGCACAGACGCTCAGTGCGCCTTGTCCCAGTTCGGCCCCACACCGACCTCGGCCAGCAGCGGCACCTTGAGGTGCGCCACGCCGGCCATCAGTTTCGGCACCTCGTGGCGCACCCAGTCCAGCTCCGACTCGGGCACCTCGAACACCAGTTCGTCGTGCACCTGCATGATCATTTTGGTGGCGCGCTGCTCGGCGTCGATGACCTGCTGCACCTTGACCATGGCCAGCTTGATCAGGTCGGCCGCCGTGCCCTGCATCGGCGCGTTGATGGCGGCGCGCTCGGCTGCCGCCCGGCGTGGTCCGTTGGGTGAATTGATCTCGGGCAGGTACAGGCGCCGGCCGAACACGGTCTCGACATAGCCCTGAGCCTTGGCCAGTGCGCGGGTCTGATCCATGTAATGCTTGACGCCGGGATAGCGATCGAAGTAGCGCTCGATGTAGTTTTTGGCCGCCGTGTTGTCGATGCCCAGCGCCTTGGCCAGGCCGTAGGCGCTCATGCCGTAGATCAGGCCGAAGTTGATGGCCTTGGCGTAGCGGCGCTGCTCGCTGCTGACCTGGCCGGTGTCCACGCCAAAGATCTCGGCGGCGGTGGCGCGGTGCACGTCCATGCCGTCGTGAAACGCCAGCAGCAAGGCCGCGTCGCCGCTGATATGCGCCATGATACGCAGCTCGATCTGGCTGTAGTCGGCGCTGGCAATCAGGCAGCCCGGTGACGCCACAAAGGCCTCGCGCACGCGCCGACCCTCGGGGGTGCGCACCGGGATGTTTTGCAGGTTGGGGTCGTTGCTGCTGAGGCGCCCGGTCACCGCCACCGCCTGGGCGTAGTGGGTGTGCACGCGCCCGGTGCGTGGATGCGCCAGTTGCGCGAGTTTGTCGGTGTAGGTGCCCTTGAGTTTGGACAGGCTGCGATGCGCCAGGATTTTGGCGGGCAGCGGGTAGTCTTCGGCGAGCTTTTGCAGCACCTCGTCGTCGGTACTCGGCGTGCCGGTGGGCGTTTTCTTGACCACCGGCAGACCCAGCTTGACGAACAGAATCTCGCCAATCTGCTTCGGGCTGCCCAGGTTGAAGGGTTGGCCGGCGAGCTCATGCGCCTCCTTTTCAAGCTGCACGATGCGCTGACCCAACTCGTGACTTTGCGCCGCCAGCGTCGGCGCGTCGATCAGCACGCCGTTGCGCTCGATCCGGTACAAGGCCTCACTGTTGGCGATTTCGAGCTCGTAAATGAAACGCAGTTTGTCATTGGCTTCAAGACGCGGCCACAGCACGCGGTGCACGTCCATGGTCATGTCGGCGTCTTCACACGAATACGCTGCTGCTTTGGCCACATCGACCTGGTCGATGCAAATCTGGCTGGCGCCCTTGCCGCACAGGTCCTCAAAACTGATGCCGCTGCGCCCCAGATGCCGCTCGGCCAGGCTCGCCAGACCATGCGGTCGGGTGACCTCGAGCACATAACTTTGCAGCATGGTGTCGTGCACATAGCCCTGCACCTCGATGCCATGGTTGGCGAACACATGGCGGTCGTACTTGACGTGCTGACCGAGCTTTTTGTGGCTGCCGTCCTCCAGCCATGGCTTGAGCCGGGCCAGCACCTCGGCCAGCGGCAGCTGGACGGGTGCATCGGGGTAGACGTGCGCCAGCGGAATGTAGGCCGCCTCGCCCGGTGTGATGCTGAAGCTGATGCCGACGATTTGCGCGCGCATCTCGTCGAGCGAGGTGGTCTCTGTGTCCACGGCGACCAGCTCGGCAGCATGCACTTTGGTCAGCCAGCGGTCGAACGCGTCCCAGGTAAGGATGGTGTCGTAGCTGACGCTGCTGACACGACTTGCAACGGGGGCGGGTACGGCATCGAGCTCATCGAAAAGGCCAGGCTCGCGATTGCTGACGACGGGTTTGGGGTCAGAGCCGGCTCTGGCAGCTTGCCCCTTGTCCGCGTTTGCGGTGCCCAGCGCCCGCACCAGGCCCTTGAAGCCGAATTTTTCATAGAAATCGGCCAGCGCCGCCGTGTCCATGCTGCCCACGGCGATATCGTCCATGTCGGGCAGATCGGGCAGCCAGTCTTTCAGGTCGCAGTCGGTCTTGATGGTCAGCAGCTTGCGGCCAGTGGGCAACCAGTCCAGCGACTTGCGCAAATTCTCACCCACGGCACCCTTGATACCCTCGGCCTGCGCCACGATGGCATCGAGCGAGCCGTATTCCTGCAGCCACTTGGCGGCGGTCTTGGGTCCGACCTTGGGCACACCCGGCACGTTGTCGATGGCGTCGCCCACCAGCGTCTGGTAGTCCACCATCAGCTTGGGCGGCACGCCGAATTCGGCCTCCACACCGGCCACGTCGCGCACCCGCCCGTTCATGGTGTCGATGATGGTGATGCGCTCATTGACCAGCTGCGCCAGGTCCTTGTCGCCGCTGCTCACAATCACCTGCATGCCCTGCGCTGCCGCTGTGGCGGCCAGCGTGCCAATGACGTCGTCGGCCTCGACACCGGGCACCGCAAGCACCTTCCAGCCCATCAGGCGCACCACCTCGTGAATCGGCTCGATCTGGGCGCGCAAGTCGTCGGGCATGGGTGCGCGGTGGGCCTTGTACTGCGGATACAAATTATCACGAAAGGTGGGGCCTTTGTCGTCAAAGACACAGGCGGCGTATTGGGCCTGCACCTCCTTGCGCAGACTCTGCAGCATGTTGATCATGCCGCGTATGGCTCCGGTGGGCGCGCTGGCAGGGTCGCCCGGCACGGCGCGCAGGTCGGGCATGGCGTGAAACGCGCGGTACAGGTAGCTGGAGCCATCGACCAGCAACAGGGTTTTGGCGGGAGCATTGTTCATGCCGGCATTTTGCCTGCACCCGGCCCCTTTTCGTCTTTGTCCTTTTCGGCCTTGCCCCCGGCTTTCTCTACAATCAATTGATGCGCTCAAACTATACCGTTCTCCCCCTCCTGCTGACCTGCGGCCTGGCCTGGAGCCAAAACCCTACGGCCACAGCCGCTGCCGCCGCGGCCAGTGCGGCGGTACAACCTGACACCCCGGCCAGGGTGCAACCGCGCGTCGAACATCTCCAGCTTGAAGATTCCAACGCGCGCATCGACGAGATCCGGGTGGGTGGCGAGACGCAAAGCATCACGGTGCAACCCAAAAACGACATGCCCGCCTACCAGGTGGCGCCCAAGACCGGCAAGACCAGCTGGAAGGTCCTGGATTTCTGAGCCATGGCGGTTTACACGGAAGTCTCTTTTGCCGAGGCCGGTGCGCTGCTGCAGCAACTTCAATTGGGCGAACTGCAGAGTCTGCAAGGCTGCGCGGGCGGCATCGAGAACACCAATTACTTTGTCTCGTCGCTGAACAATGGCCAGCGCCGTGACTATGTGCTGACGCTGTTCGAGCGCCTGACGTTTCAACAATTGCCTTTTTATCTGCGCTTGATGAAGCACCTGGCGCAGCGTGGCATCCTGGTGCCAGAACCACATGCCAACGCCCGTGGCGAACTGCTGTTCGAGGTCAAGGGCAAGCCCGCTGCCGTGGTCGATCGGTTGCGTGGTCAAGTCGAGCTCGCCCCCGGCCCGTCGCACTGCGCCCAGGTTGGGGCCATGCTGGCCAACATGCATCTGGCCGGACGCGACTTTGACCTGTGCCAGCCCAACCTGCGCGGCCTGAACTGGTGGAACGACACCGCGCCGCTGGTGCTGCCCCACCTGGGCGACAGCCTCAAGACCCTGCTCAGCCAGGAACTGGCCTACCAGAACGAGGTGGCCACCCGGCCCGGCTACACGGCCCTGCCCCGTGGCCCGATCCACGCCGACCTGTTTCGCGACAACGTGCTGTTCGAAGCGGTGGCGGGTGCGCCGGTCTTGCGCGGCTTTTTTGATTTTTACTTTGCCGGGGTCGACACCTGGCTGTTCGACCTGGCGGTGTGCCTCAACGACTGGTGCATTGACCAGATGAGCGGTGCACACCACGCGGCCAATGCCCACGCGTTCCTGACAGCCTACAGCGCGGTACGCCCGCTGCAGGCGCAGGAAAAAGAGCTGCTGCCCGCACTGCTGCGCGCGGCAGCCTTGCGCTTCTGGCTGTCGCGCCTGTGGGACTATTATTTGCCGCGCCCGGCCACCTTGCTGCACGCCCACGACCCGTTCCATTTTGAACACATCCTGCGCCAGCGGGTCAGCCAAATGCACGACAAGCCGGCACTGGAAGCACTCACATGAAACTCAAACTCGTTCCCGCCCGCACCGGCGCTGTCTGGGTCAAGCTGGGCATGCAGACTTTTTTCAAGCAGCCGCTGGCGCTGGCCGGCTTGTTCTTCATCTTCATGGCGATCATGTCGCTGGCCACCATGCTGCCCATCGTCGGGTTGCCACTGGCCATGACGCTGCTGCCCGCAGCCACGCTGGGCTTGATGGCGGCGACCCGCGATGCCGCGCAGGGCCAGTTCCCCATGCCGCTGATGCTGTTCACCGCCTTTCGCGCCGACCGCGCAAAAGTGCGCACCATGCTGACGCTGGGCGTGCTGTATGCGGTCGGCTTCCTGCTGGCCATGGGTGCCTCGTACCTGGTCGATGGCGGCGGCTTCGCGCGGCTTTACCTGGGCGGCAGCGTTCCGACGGCAGAGCTGCTGCAGTCGCCCGGTTTTCAATCGGCCATGTGGGTCTTCATCTGCCTGCACTTGCCGTTGTCGCTGATGTTCTGGCACGCCCCGGCGCTGGTGTTCTGGAACGATTTGCCAGCGCTCAAAAGCATGTTTTTCAGCATCGTGGCGTGCTTTCGCAACTTCTGGGCCTTTACCTGGTTCGGCCTGGCGTGGATGGGCGCCATCGTGGTGGTCATTCTGGCCATCGGCACAGGGGGAATCCTGTTGGGCAACCCGACTGTGGCGAGCGTGCTGCTTTTCCCTGCGCTGATGCTGCTGGCCGCGATGTTTTTCACATCGCTGTATTTCACCTACCGCGACTGCTTCGAGCCTGCAACGCCCGCTGCGGCCTGAGCCGACCCGCTCAGGGCACGGGCGTGAGCTTGGCCACCGACAGCGCCAGCCACTTGACGCCGTGGCGCGGAAAGTTGATTTGCGCCCGCGCGTCGTCGCCTTTGCCTTCGAGCGACACCACCGTGCCTTCGCCGAACTTGGCGTGAAACACCTTTTGCCCCGTACGCAGGCTGTCAGCAGCTTCTGCCTTGGGTTGCGGCACCGGCTCGCTGAACGGCGTTGAAAAGCGCTTGTAATCGGCGCCAAACGTGCTGGTCTGGCGCTTGCCGAAGGCGTTGGCGTCGCCTGAATACAGGGCGTCGGAAAAGCTGTCTGCCTTGCCAAAGCCCTGACGCTTCGGCGTGATCCATTTCAGCGCTTCTTCGGGCAGCTCGTCAAAAAAGCGGCTGCGCAGGTTGTAGCGCGTCTGGCCGTGCAGCATGCGGGTTTGCGAATGGCTCAGGTAAAGGCGGGATCTAGCACGCGTGATGGCCACGTACATCAGGCGGCGTTCCTCCTCGAGCCCGTCGCGGTCGCTCATGGAATTCTCATGCGGGAACAGGCCTTCTTCGATGCCGGTGATGAACACGCAGTCGAACTCCAGGCCCTTGCTGGCGTGCACCGTCATGAGCTGGATGGCATCCTGCCCGGCCTGCGCCTGGTTGTCACCCGCTTCCAGCGCGGCGTGCGTCAAGAACGCCGCCAGGGGTGACAGGGTTTCGCCGGTCTGCGCATCGGGCGCCGGAATGTTCGACACCGGCTGGTTCATGTCCAGGCCCTGAGACGCGGGCGATTGCGTCAGAGGCTGGCCGAGTTCATCCACCGGCAGCGCGACGGCATCGCGGCCAAAGCCCTCGATGCTGACAAAACTCTCTGCAGCATTCACCAGTTCTTCCAGGTTCTCCACCCGGTCAGCGCCTTCGCGGTCGGCCTTGTAGTGGTCGATCAGGCCGCTGTGCTCGAGCGTGAGTTCAATCGTCTCGCGCAGGCTCAAACCTTGCGTCTGCTCGCGCAGCACGTCGATGCCCGCCAGAAACGCGCCAATGTTGGTGCCCGCCCTGCCGCTGAGTCCGCTCACCGCGTCGCTGAGCGCGCATCCGCTGGCACGCGCCACGTCCTGCAACTGCTCCAGGCTGCGCATGCCGATGCCGCGCGGCGGAAAATTGACGGCGCGCAAAAAACTGGTGTCGTCGCGCGGGTTTTCCAGCAGGCGCAGGTAGGCCAGCGCGTTCTTGATCTCGGCACGCTCGAAAAAGCGCAAACCGCCATAGACCTTGTAAGGCATGCCGGCGTTGAAGAGCGCCGTCTCGATGACCCGGCTTTGCGCGTTACTGCGGTACAGCACGGCAATTTCCTTGCGCTCGTAACCTTCGCGCACCAGCTGTTTCATCTCATCGACCATCCACTGCGCCTCGGCGAAGTCGCTGGGTGCCTCGAACACCCGCACGGGCTCACCCGGGCCTTGTGCGGTGCGCAGGTTCTTGCCGAGGCGCTTGCTGTTGTGCCCGATCAGCGCGTTGGCACTGTCCAGGATATTGCTGCCGCTGCGGTAGTTTTCTTCCAGCTTGATCTGGTGCTTCACACCAAATTCGCGCACAAAGTCGGCCATGTTGCCCACGCGCGCGCCGCGAAAGGCGTAAATGCTCTGGTCGTCGTCGCCCACGGCCAACACGCAACCGGTGGGCTGAAAAGCGCCGTCCACCGCGCTGTGGGCACCGGTGCCGGCCAGCATCTTGATCCAGGCGTACTGCAGCTTGTTGGTGTCCTGGAACTCGTCGATCAGGATGTGCCTGAAACGGCGCTGGTAGTGCTCACGAATGGGATCGTTGTCGCGCAGCAGCTCGTAGCTGCGCAGCATCAGCTCGCCAAAATCGACGACGCCTTCACGCTGGCACTGCTCCTCATAGAGCTGGTAAATCTCGATCTTTTTGCGCGTCTCATCGTCGCGCGCCTCCACCATGGCTGGGCGCAAGCCGTCCTCCTTGCAGCCGTTGATGAACCACTGCATGGGCTTGGGCGGAAATCGCCCGTCATCAATGCCGAACTGCTTGTACAGTCGTTTGATGCTCGACAGCTGGTCCTGGATGTCCAGAATCTGGAAGCTCTGCGGCAGATTCGCCGTCTTGTAGTGGGCGCGCAAAAACCGGTTGCACAGGCCGTGAAAGGTGCCGATCCACATGCCGCGCACATTGAGTGGCAGCATGCTTGCCAGGCGCGTCATCATCTCCTTGGCAGCCTTGTTGGTGAACGTGACCGCCAGAATGCCACCGGGCGACACCTGGCCGGTTTGCAACAGCCAGGCGATGCGCGTGGTGAGCACCCGGGTCTTGCCGGAACCCGCCCCGGCGAGGATCAGCGCATGCTCGGCCGGCAGCGTGACAGCGGCGAGTTGCTCGGGGTTCAGGTTGTTCAGCAGGCCGGCGTCTGCAGGACGAATGGGAGTCGGAGAGGAAAACATGAAGGCATTGTAGAAAGCCACCCGACTTCGATAGAATCAAGCACCGGGCCCAAGCAATTGCGGCCCGGTTTTTTTTGAACAGGCGCCAAACCATGGAAATCTTCGACTACGACAACATCCTGCTGCTGCCGCGCAAATGCCGCGTGGACAGCCGCTCGGAATGCGACGCCAGCGTGCAACTCGGGCCGAGGCGTTTTCGCGTCCCCGTGGTTCCCGCCAACATGAAAACCGTGGTGAGCGAGGACATTTGCGTCTGGCTGGCGCAAAACAACTACTTCTACGTGATGCACCGCTTCGATCTGGACAACGTCAAATTTGTGCAGGACATGAGCGCGCGCGGCCTGTACGCGTCCATTTCGCTGGGCGTCAAGCAACCGGATTACGACACCGTCGATCAACTGGTGGCGCTGGGACTGGCGCCGCAATACATCACCATCGACATCGCTCACGGCCATTCGGACAACGTGAAAGCCATGATCGGCTACTTGCGCGAGAAAATCCCGAGCACCTTCATCATCGCCGGCAATGTGGCCACGCCCGAGGC
>Ga0172367_10007054_pt1 | contig 12984 bp, 9 predicted proteins | sample Lak10m_FD_114542 | JGI IMG/M metagenome (GOLD analysis project Ga0172367, IMG submission 114542) | Freshwater microbial communities from Kabuno Bay, South-Kivu, Congo - kab_022012_10m | ecosystem: Environmental > Aquatic > Freshwater > Lake | place: Democratic Republic of the Congo: South-Kivu...
GAGCCTGTCCCGAAAGTCTATCCATGATTCCAACCGGCTTCGCCTTGGCCCCGGCGGCCATCCATCGGATCAAGCCCCTTGCCCGTAGCGCTGCTACGGGCGGCGGGCCTTGATCTCGATGGATGGCTCGCCGGATGCCATTGGAATCATGAATATACTTTCGGGACAGGCTCTAAGAGGCGGTATATCCGGTTTTCCGGCCCTCCCCGATCACTGAAGGTGCGCCCCCCTTGTCCAAGCCAACTCCCCGTCCCGGCCTGCTCGGGATTACCCCCTACGTCGGTGGTGAAGCCCAGGCGCCCGGCGCCGTCCGGGTCATCCGCCTTGCCTCCAACGAAAGCGCGCTGGGCCCGAGCCCCGCGGCCTTGGCGGCGGTGCGCGACGCCGTCGGCGGTATGTCTCGCTACCCGGATGGCGGCTCGAGCACGCTGTGCGCGGCACTCGGCCGCCTGCACGGGCTGGAGCCGGGGCGGATCGTCTGCGGCAACGGCTCGGACGAGGTGCTGAGCCTGGTCGCGCTCGCGTTTGCCGGACCGGGGGACGAAGTGCTCTATACCGAGCACGGCTTCCTGTGTTATCCACTGGCCGCCCGGCACGTCGGCGCCACCCCGATTGCGGTGACCGAACAAGACTTGCGCGCCGATGTCGACGCCTTGCTGGCGCGGGTGACGTCCAGGACCAAGGTGGTCTACCTGGCCAATCCCAACAACCCGACCGGCACCTACCTGCCGACCAGCGAGATCGAACGGCTGCATGCCGGCCTGCCCGGCAACGTGGTGCTGGTGATCGATGCCGCCTACGCCGAGTTCGTCACCACGCCCGACTACGACTCAGGGTTCGCCCTCGCTGAGCGGACGGAGAACGTGCTGGTAACGCGGACGTTTTCCAAAATCTATGGCCTTGGCGGCCTGCGGCTCGGCTGGGGCTACGGCGCCGCTGGCCTGATCGACTGCCTGCACCGGGTCCGCCCACCCTTCAACGTCAACCTGATGGCGCAAGTCGCCGGCTTGGCCGCCATCGACGATCAGGCCTTCGTAACCGCAAACCGCGACCACACCACCACATGGCGCCGCTGGCTGACCGAGCGGCTGCGCGCGCTTGGCTACACGGTGCCGGAGTCGGTCGCCAACTTCGTGCTGGTCTCCTTCGCAGGCTTGGCCGGCGACCGTGCCGACGCCGAAGCGGCCCGGCTGTACCTCAAGGCGCGCGGCATCCTGGTCCGGCAGATGGGCGTCTACGGCCTGCCCGATTACCTCCGGATCACGATCGGGCGTGGTGACGAGATGGAAGAGGTGGTCGCGGCACTGGCCGCTTGGCGGGATCAGGCGGTAGACTGATTTCCAACGGCCTTAAGAGTCTGATCCATTGCCCTTATAACCGGTTCCCAAAGGCCTTTCGGCCTTATGCTTGGCGGTGTCGGGGGACAGCGTCCCCTGACGGCCGGCGTAAGCCGGCAACGCCCCAGGCAATGAATGCACTTGATGCGAGATCGTCAGGGGACTTTGTCCCCCGACACCCCCTACCAAAGGCCGGTGGGCCTTTGGAAACCCGTTCATTTGATCGGTAGAGTGTCGGGCAAACAGCACCAACCCCGGCACATCACTCACGGAAAAAAAAAGCATGGCCGACCCAACTCACCTTCCGGACACCGCCCCCGCGCAGAGTGGCAGCCCGCTCTTCCGTCGGGTCGCCATCCTTGGGATCGGCCTGATCGGCTCATCACTGGCGCGGGCGGTCCGTTTCCATGAACTGGCAACCGAAATCGTCGGTGGTGATGCCAGCGCCGCGGTTTGCGCCACCGCCGAACGACTCGGCGTGGTCGACCGCGCGACCACCGATTGCGCCGCGGCCTGTGCCGGTGCTGACTTGGTGGTCCTGAGCACGCCGGTCGGAAAGCTCGGCGATGTGGCCACACGGATCGCCCCGATGCTCGATCCCGAGGCGATCGTCACCGATGTCGGCTCGGTCAAACAGGCGGTAATTCGCGATGTCGGCGCCGTGCTGCCGGCCGGGGTCCACTTCGTGCCCGGCCATCCGATAGCCGGCACCGAGCACTCGGGGCCTGAGTCCGGATTCGCCACACTGTTCCAGGGCCGCTGGTGCATCCTCACCCCGCCGCCCGGTACCAACGAAGCGGCGGTTGCCAAGGTGACGGAACTCTGGCAGCGCTGCGGCTCGACGATCGAAGTGATGGACGCCGGCCACCATGATCGCGTGCTGGCGATCACCTCCCACCTGCCCCACCTGATTGCCTATACCATCGTCGGTACCGCGGTCGATCTCGCCGAGGAATCCCGATCGGAGGTGATTAAATTCTCCGCCAGCGGATTTCGCGATTTCACCCGCATAGCGGCATCGGACCCGGTGATGTGGCGGGACATTTTTCTTAACAACCGGGAGGCGGTGCTCGAGATCATCCAACGCTTTACCGAGGACCTGACCGCGCTCCAACGCGCCATCCGCTGGGGCGAGGGCGACACGCTCCAAGAGCGCTTCACCCGCACCCGCGCCATCCGCCGGGCGATTATCGACGCTCATCAAGCGTAGTATTCAACCCAATGCCCTTAATCGGTTTCCAAAGGCCTATCGGCCTTTGTCCTTAACCGGTTTCCAAAGGCCTATCGGCCTTTGTCCTTAACCGGTTTCCAAAGGCCTATCGGCCTTTGGCTGGGGGTGTCGGGGGACAGCGTCCCCTGACGGCCGGCGAAAAGCCGGCGCAAGCCGCAGGCAATGAGTTATACCAGCGAGCAGAAAGTTTGACTCGTTGCCTCTCGGCGATGCCGGCTTATGCCGGCCGTCGGGGGACGCTGTCCCCCGACACCCCCAGCCAAAGGCCGAAAGGCCTTTGGGAACCGGTTATAAGGGCAGGGGATCAAACACTAAGCTCATAGGTATCAGACTTTCTGCTCGCCGGTATCAGTTGCCCCCCCTGGCCCGGCGCTATGGCCCCGTCTCCGCTTTCCCCATGGAGCCTGGGGGGGACACTTCGTAGGCATCCTCGAATTCGACCAAAGTTGTGCGGACGTCGGCGATCAGGGTGCGGACCGTGCGGCGGTCCGGCTGAACGCACAAGGTTTCGTTGAGCGCCAGCCCCAGGCTGCGGACCGCCTGGGCCAGCAGCTTGGCAGCCATTTGATCGGTAAAGTCCATCACGACACCACGTCTTGCTCCGGAGTACTACCAGCGAGTGCCTTATACCAACGAGCGTAGTGTTTGATCCATTGCCCTTATAACCGGTTCCCAAAGGCCCTTCGGCCTTTGGCTGGGGGTGTCGGGGGACAGCGTCCCCCGACGGCCGGCATAAGCCGGCATTGCCGTAGGCAATGAGTCAAACTTTAAGCTCGGCGGTATTATTTGGTCCATTGCCAGCGGCTTATGCCGGCTTCTCGCCGGCCGTCAGGGGACGCTGTCCCCCGACCCCCCCAGCCAAAGGCCGGAAGGCCTTTGGGAACCGGTTACGGACAGTGGATCGAACTCCTCGCTCGTTGGTCAAGCCATTCCCTTGATCATCATCCGATAAAGGCCGGCGACGGTCGCCCCCGTGCTTCCCAAGTAGATATGGGCGATCATGAACAGCGTCAGCACCAGCCCGGCCACAGTGTGGAGCACGGCCACCGGCAGCAGGCCATCGACCCCGAACATCATCCTGGGTGCAAATTCAGGCCACAGGAAAACCAGCCCCGTCAGGACCGAGGTCGGCACGACCAGATACATGACCAGCCCGTAGATGATTTGCTCGAGGGCATTGAAGGACTGCGCCGGGGATGGCGAAAACGGCGGCGGCTCGCCCTCGAAAATGCCCCGTCCAAGAAAGCGCATCTGCTGCCAGCACCGGAAAAAAAACCGCTCAGGCTTGGGGACATACTGCCACCAGTGGCCTGTGACAATATTGGCCACCAGGAAGACGCCATACAACAGCGCCAAAGCCACCCCGGCCAGGGTGTGGAGGCGATAGGCAAGCTTGAACGGGACCAGCGGCAGGGTCGGGTCGGCGAAGTGCAGGCTGGTCCCGGTGACGATCAGCACCAGAAACAGGACGGCATTGGTCCCGTGCCACAAGCGCAGCCACAGCGGCGGCCATACCGGCAACGGGGTGACGGGAGATTGGCTCATGACGCCCTCCGGCGGCGGCGGCGACTCAAGGCGAAACCGATACGGGCTACCGCGTGAAAGGCGATGCCGGCCCCGGTAAGCGCAACCAGCCAGACCGCAACGGTGTCGAGGTAGACATTGCGCGTGGCGCCAACCACATAGGTACTGCCCAGCATCACGCTGTTGACGAAACCAAGGCGCCGGTGCTCCTGCTCGGCCAAATGGCGATAAAGCCGGGTCCGCAGCGCGCTGCGCTGGGTATGGCAGGTCACGCAGTTCTTCTCCGCCCGCTCCTTGGGCAGGATTTCGTGCGACAGACCAAGGCTGCGGATCGGTGACACCGGCGTGTGGCAGTCGACGCAGCGAACCGCCTGCCAGTGCAGGCGCACATTCGGCAGCCAGTCATGAACGGTGTCAATATCCGGCCGGCCCCGCGCCGGGGTAAGCCCGGTGACAAACGGCGTGTAACGCGCCTCAGAGTCATGGCAGTCCAGACACATCGCATTGTCCTGGGCGACGATCTGGTGCGGGTCGCCCAGTTTGGCAGCCACCTTATAGACATGCGGATCGTGACAGCTTTGGCAGGTGAACTTGTCGGCCAGCGTGCGGGCGTGGGCGCTCTGCCGGATCTGCCGCTCGATGCGCTGGGCCTTGTGCGCGTGGCACTCATGGCACGATGTTAGCTGGGCCGCTGGCCCCGCAGCAGCACCGGCCGCCTGATGCGGATAGGGCTGGTAGCCATCCCCGTGACAAGCGGTGCACCCCATGCCGGCATGGTTCGAGTGCTCATACAACGAGGGGTCGATCGGCCGCGTTCCAAGCACCGCGAGGTCCAGCCCCGGCCGGGGCGGGTTCTTGATCCCGCCTTCGCTGTGGCAGGCGATGCAGCCCGCGTTGGCCTCACGGATCTGCTCGATCAGCGCGGGATCGGTCGGAGGAGCCCCCTTGGTCTCGGCTGCCACGGCTGATCCGGCCACCCAACAAAAGAACAACGCAGAAATAAATAGATATGTCCCATGCCGGAGCTTCATGATGGCTCCCTTTTTGTTGGAGTTCTTATACCGGCAAGCGTAGTGTTTGATCCATTACCCATAACCGGTTTCCAAAGGCCAATCGGCCTTTGGCAGGGGGTGTCGGGGGTCAGCCTCCCCCTGACGGCCGGCGTGAGCCGGCATACGCCGGCGCCATTCGTGTCAAACATTCCGCTCGCCGATATTATGCCGACGTACACAACAACCGCCCCATTGCTCCCCGGAGCGCGCGCCAGCCGGTCCCAAACACACCGCCATCTTCCCTGGCCGGGGACCGTACTTGGTTATCCGCGTTATCCGCAGGGCCGTCAATCCATGGTATCATCATCCAGCGAGAGCGTCGTGCGACGAAACGTCAAGGCATCCAGTGCGCCCTGGAGAATGTAAGCGGCTGCCATGGTATCGACCGACTTGGCGCGCCGGCGCCGGCTGAGGTCGGCATCAATCATCAGCCGGTTGACGGCGCAGCTCGAGAGGCGCTCATCCCAAAACGAGATCAACGGCTCACACGCGAAGAGTGAGGCCATCCCGATCAAATTGGCGGCGAACTGCCGAGCCGACTGCGCCGATGGCCCCTCGCTACCATTCATGTTGAGCGGCAGGCCCAGAATCATACCCCCAACCCCACGCTCCTTGACCACCTTGGCCAGTTCGCGAGCATCAGCGGCAAGCTTGGTGCGCTGGACGGTACCGATCGGGGAAGCGACGGTCAAGGTGGTATCGCTGATGGCAAGGCCAATGGTCTTGGAGCCGAGATCGAGGCCGAGCAAGCGCGAGCCTGTCGGTAACTCCGCCCGGAGATCAGCAATGGCACAAATCGGCATGATAGGGAGCAAGCCTGCATGAAGGGGTGGAACGGCCCTTAACAAAAAAGAGGGGGTTCCGGGGCCGGTCAGGCCCCGGATCAGGGGGCCTTTCGGGGGGCGGAAGCCCCCCGAGAACAGGGAACAAAAAAGTCAGGGGGCTTTCGCCCCCCGAACCCCCAACTGGAGGGCCTGACCGGCCCCCCAGGCCCCCCCTTTTTTTATAACACTTTCGGAGGGGGCCGACTTGGGGCAGATACTTATTGCCGAGACTCAAGTCCCCAGCGGCTCAGGATCCAACCCATTGGGATCCCGGTGGCCCGACTTCGGCACCGAAGATCGGCGTCTGGGCGGGGCCGGGCGGGCGGTCGGCGAGAACGGCGGCTCCTCCTTGTCCTTACGAACAATCGGCTCACCGCGGACCAAGGTCTGGATTTCCTCCCCGGTCAGGGTTTCGTATTCAAGCAGAGCCTGGGCGACGCCGTGGAGCTGGTGGTTGTAGTCCTCCAGGATGTGCTTAGCCCGCAGGTAGGCACCGTCGATAAATTTACGAACCTCCTCATCGACCTTCTGGGTGGTGGCGTCTGACATGTTGCGGTGCTGGGCGACCGAATGGCCAAGGAAGACCTCCTGCGTCACCTCGCCATACAACAGCGGTCCCAGGCGATCGCTCATGCCCCATTCGGCCACCATCCGCCGGGCGATCTCGGTCGCCATCTTGATGTCGCCGGACGCGCCGCTGGTGATCCGCTCCGGTCCGAAGACCAGTTCCTCGGCCACCCGTCCGCCCATGGCCACAGTCAAATCATCGATCAGCTTGGCCTTGGAATGGGAAATGCGGTCGCCTTCCGGCAAACGGACCACCATGCCGAGCGCGCGCCCGCGCGGAATGATCGTCGCTTTGTGAATGGGATCACTGTCCGGGCAGTGCACGGTGACCACCGCGTGCCCGGCCTCATGATAGGCGGTGAGCTTTTTCTCTTCCTCGGTCATCACCATCGAGCGCCGCTCGGCACCCATCATGACCTTGTCCTTGGCCTCCTCGAGCTCGGGCATGCCAACCACCCGTCGACCTAGCCGGGCCGCCAGCAGAGCCGCCTCGTTGACCAGATTGGCAAGGTCGGCGCCCGAGAAGCCGGGCGTGCCGCGGGCGATCGTCCGCGGGTCGACATCCGGCGCCAGCGGCACCTTGCGCATGTGCACCTTAAGGATTTTCTCCCGCCCGGTCACATCCGGATTGGGGACCACCACCTGACGGTCGAAGCGGCCCGGGCGCAGCAGCGCCGGATCGAGCACGTCGGGCCGGTTGGTAGCGGCGATCAGGATCACCCCTTCATTGGTCTCGAAGCCGTCCATCTCGACCAAAAGCTGGTTCAGGGTCTGCTCGCGTTCATCGTTGCCGCCGCCAAGACCGGCGCCGCGGTGACGGCCGACGGCATCGATCTCGTCGATGAAGATCAGGCACGGCGCGTTCTTCTTGCCCTGCTCAAACATGTCGCGGACCCGGCTGGCACCGACGCCGACGAACATCTCGACGAAATCCGAGCCGGAGATGGTGAAGAACGGCACATTGGCTTCACCGGCAACCGCGCGCGCGGTCAGCGTCTTGCCGGTTCCGGGTGGGCCGATCAGCAGTACGCCCTTGGGAATACGGCCGCCCAGGCGCTGAAACTTCTGCGGATCTTTGAGGAACTCGACAACTTCCTCCAGCTCCTGCTTGGCCTCGTCGATGCCGGCCACGTCCTCGAACGTGATCCGGCCCACCTTCTCGGTCAGCAGCCGGGCCCGGGACTTGCCGAAACCCATCGCTTTGCCGCCCCCTGACTGCATCTGGCGCATGAAGAATATCCAGACGCCGATCAAGAGCAGCATCGGGAACCAGCTCAAGAGGATGCTGAAGAGCGTGGGCACGTTGCTGTCATCCGGCAGGGCCGCGATCCGCACGCCCTGCTTGACCAGCCGCTCGACGAGGTTTGCCTCCGGCGGGACATAACTCGCGAACGGCCGTCCATCGGAGAAATGACCGTTGACCTGGTTGCCCTTAATCATGACATCGGCAACCCGTCCCCGCTCGACCTCCGCAATCAACTCGCTGAAGGGAACACTGGCCTGCGGCGTCCGGTTCGAAGAACTCTGGAAGACGTTGAACAGCGCCACCAGCAACAGAAGAATGAACAGCCAGAGAGCGAGATTTTTGCCAACGTTGTTCACGGTGCCTGCCTTTCGACCGCGGCCGCCGGCCCCTGATCGGGACCTGGCCCAGGAAAACGGAAATCCGACCGGTCAAGCCGGACAAAACTGACTGCTGCGAGCCCACTCTAACCAACCCCCGCGCGCAATACCAGTGACGTCGTTGACAGGGTGGGCAGGTCTGGGGTGCAAGAGGTGGTTTATTAGATAAGGTCTAAAACGGCGGAGACAACGGGGACCGGCCCGATTGAGACCGGCCCGATTGAGACCGGCCCGATTGAGACCGGTACGAATGGGACCGGTACGAAAAGAGGGGGACAAAGCGCATGTTCGGGAACAAAAAATGCGGTAGCCGACACCGACGGGTGGTCGGGATCGGTCCAGCCGAGGCTGGGCAGAACCAGCGGGCGGCCCTCCAGAAAAAGCGCCGGCAGGCTGGGAAGCACCGGCCGCGGCGGCAGGGTGCTGGAATTGAGGTCGGCGCGCAAGCGGGCAATCAGCGCCGCGGCACCTGATTCGCCAAGAACAGCCAGCCGCCAGGGCAAAACCGCCTCCCCCGCTCCCTCTCTCCTTTGGTCCGGAAAATGCCCGGACCTTTGGTCCGGAGAATGCCCGGAGTCCGGAGAATGTGAGAGGTCCGGGGAAAGCGGCGGGTGTGGGAAAGCCCCCCCGGCCGAGCGGGTATGGGCGGCAGCCCATTCGCGCAGCACCGCCTCCGGCCTGCCCACCCCAACCACAAACCGTCGATCCCACCACACCGGCCCCCCGTCCGAAACCGCCAAAGCTTCCACGGCTGCCGCCGGCTCGCGCACAACCATGAGCATGCCGTCCCGCCGCCACAGCAACCGGCAGCCGCCGAGCGTGTGTCCCCCGCCGGTACCCTTGGCGTCACGCAACGCCCCGAACAACCGCTCGAGTCGCCGGCGCCGGATCGGGACGCCGTCCCCCCCGCCGATCGTGGCCAGGCATCGTGCCAGCACGCGCAGGCCCAGTTCCTCTGGCTCCTTCATAACGATCGAAAGGTCCAGGCTCAGCCAGCCCTGGGGATCAAGCCTGGCCGATTGGGTCACCAGACGATCGGTCAGGAGCTCGAGCGCGGCACGGACGGTACCGGCCCGGCGAGCGGTCTCGGCCAGCCCGGCTGCCGTCAGCCCCTCAGCGGCCAGCAGCGCACTCACCGCCCGCAAGCGTCCACGGGCAAATTTTGCGGTCCGGTTGCCCGGGTCCTCAAGATACGGCAAGCCGGCGGCCGTGCAGGTGGCGATCAGGCGCGCCTTGGGCACCGCCAGCAGCGGTCGCGCCAACCGGATGCCCCCCAAACCGCGGACGGCAGCCATGGCCGCCAAGCCATCCACCCCGCTGCCGCGGGCAAGCCGGAGCAGGACCGTCTCGGCCTGATCATCCAGATGGTGGGCGGTCAGGAGGTGGTTGGCACCGGCCGCCGCGGTCGCCTCCGTCAATAGCCGATAGCGAGCCGCGCGCGCGGCGGCCTGAATTGCGCCGCGCGGCTCCGCGCCCTCCCGATCCCAGGTGAGGCATCGATGAGGACAGCCGAGCGCGCCAAGGTGCGCCCCCACCTGCGCCGCCTCGACCCCGGACTCTGGCCGCAACCGGTGGTCGACGGTAAGCGCAATCAGGGTTCCCTCGCGCGCCATCGTCCAGCGCCGACACAACCACACCAGCGCCATGCTGTCGGCCCCGCCCGAAACCGCCACCGCCAGCCGCGGGTGCGGTTCGAAGCCGCCAAGCGCCGCCATAAATGCCGAAAATTCCTCGTCCCCAACCGGCGCGGGGGCGTCCCTGGTCACGGCCGCTTCCGACCCCGGGCGCGGGGACCTCTCGTCATCGGTTCCAATGGGATCAGACCCGGATGCCTCCCCGACCCCTGCCGGGAGATTTCCGCTCATCCCCGCCCTCCGCGTCCCCTTCGGCACCGCCATCCAACCTTGCAGCAATCTTGACATCAATCCGGCATCTACATCCTGTATACTTTGTACTCCATCGTCTGCGACGGCGCCGGAAATTCAACCGTGGCGGTGGTACCTTCGCGCAGAAAGCTGTCGAGCCGGAAGCTCCCGTGGTGCAGGCGGACCAACCCCCTGACCAAAGACAATCCGAGGCCGGAGCCGGGCGCCGCGGACGGGCCCACATCGCGCTGCAAAAGATATTCAAGCGGCTTTTGCAGTTTGCGCAACAAGTCTTCCGACATTCCGATCCCATTGTCGCTCACAGTGATGACCACCGCCCCATTGAGGTTCGCCCGCGCCCGCACCACCACTGCGCCGCCCGGCTGGCTGAATTTGATCGCATTGGCCAGCAGATGAAACAGAACCTGCTTGGCGGCCCGTTCATCAGCCCACAACAATGGGGTGGTCGTCGCAATCGCTACCGATACCGTAACGTCGTTGAGCATGGCGCTCTCCTTCAGGAGTGTCACCACGCTATTGATCAAATGAGGGACATCGATCATGGTCGGCCTGATATCAAGCGCGCCTGACTCAATCTGAGCCAAATCAAACACATCACTGACAATCTCAAGGAGCTGATAAGCGCCCTGACGAATATAACCGGCATATTCGGCCAAACGGTCAGCGTCAGGCAACGTGTCGTCATCACCCTTCAGGAGTTCCGCAAAGCCAATCACAGTATTGAGCGGTGTGCGGATAACCTGATTCATCGAAGCAAGGAAGCGGGACTTCGCGTTGTTGGCCGTCTCGGCCTCGGCTTTGGCCCGGGAAAGCGCCCACTCCGCCTGCTTGCGGGCGGTGATGTCGATCATGATGCCGTGCAAAAGCTGCCCCGGACCGGCACCTGTCGCAACGCCGCCGGATGGTTCCTCTTGTGCCGCCTCCGGCCCACCCGCCCGCGGGTCACCGGCCCGGTCCCCCCCATAACCGGACACCAAGTCCTGAACCCAAACGGTATTCCCGTCCGCGCGGCGCATTCGGTATTCCTGCCGCCGATCACCACCGGTCCGCGTCGAATCGCGATAGAAGGCCTCGGCCACCGCCAGATCGTCGACATGGATGACCGCCGACCGAAATCCCGGCTCACGCCAGCGATCGGGTGGGTAGCCGAGCAGGTGCTCCCCATAATTGGAGACGTAGGTAAAGCGGTCGGCCTCGCAATCATATTCCCAGCTTACCGCGCGGGCCTCCTCCACCAGACGGCGGTAACGGACCTCACTGTCACGCAAGCGCTGTTCGACCGCCTCTTTTTCTCGTTGAAGCGCCTGGGCCGCCAAAATCCGCGCAAGCGTACTTGGAATGATATCTATGAATTGCCCACCGAAATCCTTGAACAAATAGTCCGCGGCACCAAGCCTGACGGCCTCCACCGCAACGCTAAACGATTCCACACCGGACACGATCACCACCGGCGGACACCGCTGCCGCTTGCGCAAGCTCCGGATCACCGAAAGACCATCCGTCGGCGGCAACAGATAATCAACCAAAACCAGATCGTAGACCCGGGCCTCCGCCATCTCCACACCGAGGGTGGCATCCAACGCTATGTCAACCCGACAGCCGACCCGCGCAAGACGTCTTTGCACGAGACGCGCCAGCGGCTCGTCATCCTCGATATAGAGAATCGTGCTCTCTGCATCGGGCATCACCCCTAGTCCCCTCGCTCCGGGTCCGGACAGACGGATTTCTCTTGGATGTGGAGCTGGAAACATTGGCTATTCAAGATGTCCCATGCCAGCCATGTCAGCCCTTGATCGTAACTCGCACTTTGTGTTTTTGTAAAATATGATACGTTAAGGAATAGTCCAAAGCCAACCTCGAGAAAATAGACAAAATTGGACAAGGACTGCGGCAGGTTGGCACAGGACTTGACGCTGCCGAGTCGCTCACTTTGCGACGCGGCGCGGAACTTCTCTTATGAAATCAGCATAGGAGCCCCGCTGTTCGACAAGAGGAGCGACCGATGCGCAGACCGATTTGTATCGGAGAAGCAGGGGACCAGGGTGCGAATAGGGCGGGGACCCAGGCGCATGTATCTGTGCACCAAAAGACACACTAGCGCGAACTCCCCTTATCGCCATCGCGCGACAAAGTTATTTTTACCCTGTGGCAGCAGAGCATATGACGATATCACTTTGTGCGGTATATATTAACCAGTAAAATGTCGATCGCCTTATGATGCATCTGAGTTGATGTGCCTATAATGAGGCGGGGAGCTCGGGCTAAAGCAATATGGAGACTGCTGGAGCGGGTAGAAAACCAGGCAGCCGTCACCGCCGTGCTGGCCGGGTGCACGGCGACGAGTCCGCCTTACGGCAGGTGAGATCATCATCTGATACTCGCCCGGTTGCCAAATGAGGCTCATTTGAGTATCTCAACCGTAAGCGGGCCCGAGTGACGCCGGTTCCGGAGCCGGCCGGATGGCTGGCAAGGATGGCCCGTAACAGCACCAGCCCTCATCAACGGAGGGAAGGCATGAGCCTCTATGAGACCGACTTCTACGCTTGGACGAACGAGCAGGCCGTATTGCTGCGGGCCGGCCGGCTGGTGGCCCTCGACGCCCAAAACATCGCCGAAGAGATGGAGAGCATGGGCAAGAGCCAGAAGCGCGCGCTGGCGAGCCGGCTGGCGGTGCTGCTGGCCCATATGCTGAAGTGGCGGTTTCAGCCGGACCGGCGCGGCGCAAGCTGGGAGGCCACGATCACAATCCAGCGCCGGGCACTGGTACGCCACCTGCGGGATAACCCCAGCCTGAGAGCCTGTCCCGAAAGTCTATTCATGATTCCAATGGCATCCGGCGAGCCAGTCCATCGAGATCAAGGCCCGCCGCCCGTAGCAGCGCTACGGGCAAGGGGCTTGATCCGATGGATGGCCGCCGGGGCCAAGGCGAAGCCGGTTGGA
>Ga0172367_10007057_pt1 | contig 12983 bp, 9 predicted proteins | sample Lak10m_FD_114542 | JGI IMG/M metagenome (GOLD analysis project Ga0172367, IMG submission 114542) | Freshwater microbial communities from Kabuno Bay, South-Kivu, Congo - kab_022012_10m | ecosystem: Environmental > Aquatic > Freshwater > Lake | place: Democratic Republic of the Congo: South-Kivu...
AATTTTCGTTGATATGAATTATAGTGATATATCAATACAAGTGCCAACGAGTGAATATTTATTCGTTTTTCATAATATAGTTGGCAATAATGATGCAGATAATTATGGAATGTTAGCATTTCAAGAATTAGTTTTATATAAAAATAGTGAAACCTAATAATTTTTATATCATTAATAGTTAAAAATGGAGGCTTTAATTTCAGATCCTATTTTAATTATTTCATTGATATTAATGCAAATAGGAGCGAAATATTTAGATTTACAATTAACAGAATTTCAAAAGAAATTAATTAAAAATAATTTCATTCAAGTTATTATTTTATTTGGTATTATTTATATTCCAGTCAGAGATGTTTTCAAAACTATTTTTATTGTTCTCATTATCTATTTATTAATATATGTGCTTTTTAATGAAAATCATCGATTAAATATTTATTCTAAAAGATGGTTATTTAATGAAGGTATCATTAGTGAATATAATGATATTAAAAATAAATATTATGAAAAAATGGCTAAATTACAGTTTTAATTATTTTTTAATGATTTTTAATAAAAAAAAATGATTATTATATTTAAAATTAAGTTTATAATTAATAGATATGTCCGTATATGCCGAGTTATCATATAATGATCAAAAAGTTGAAATTCAGGAAGTTAAAGGAATTCAGTTTTCTATTTTGAGTCCTGATGAAATCAAGAAGCGTTCAGTTTGTAGTATTACTAAGACTGAAACTTATTCTGGTAATGAACCAGTTGTTGGTGGTTTATTTGATTCTCGAATGGGTGTATTAGAACATAATAAGATTTGTACCACTTGTGAGCAAAAGAATGTATTTTGCCCCGGTCATTTCGGACATATTGAATTGGCTAAACCAGTATTTCATGCAATGTTCTTTGATATTACTAAGAAGATTCTGAAATGTGTTTGTTATCGATGTTCAAGAATTCTTATTTCACCGCATACTGCGAGTGAGGATTTAAAGAATGATATGAATAAGATTTTGATGATCAAGAATCGTCAGAAGCGTTGGGAAGCCTATTTTAAATTATGTAATACCACCACTAAAATTAAGAGTTGCGGAGATGATAAACATATTGGTTGTGGTGCTAAACAGCCCGATCGATATAATAAAGAATCTGCGATGAAGATTATTGCTGAGTGGAAAGATAAATCGAAAGAGACTTCAACACAACTTGAATTTACTGCTGAAGATGTATTAAGAATTTTCAAAAGAATCAGTGAGGAAGATATGGAAGTAATGGGATTTAATCCACTCTGGAATCGTCCAGAATGGATGATTTGCTCTGTTCTTCCAGTTCCACCTCCTGCCGTTCGTCCTAGTATCATCGAAGAAAATGGACAAAGAAGAGATGATGATTTGACTCACAAATTAAGCGATATTGTCAAGACTAATAATAACATCATTGATAAGATTAATAAAGGAGCCAGTGAAGATACCATTAAGTTAATTACTATGGTTCTTCAATATCATATCTTTACATTTATCGATAATCAAATTCCGGGTTTAGCACCTTCACAACAGAGAAATGGGCGAAAGCTCAAATCAATTTGTGACAGAATGCGAAAGAAGGATGGACGAATTCGCGGTAATTTGAATGGTAAGCGTGTTGATCAATCAGCGCGTTCAGTTATTACACCTGATCCTTATATCAGTATTGATGAATTAGGAGTACCAATTCGTGTTGCTTTGAATATCACCTTTCAAGAGGTTGTGAATGAGTATAATATCGATGAAATGAAGAAATTGATTTTAAATGGGCCGAATAAATGGCCGGGTGCCAAATATTTGAAAAAGCAAAGAGATATGAATACAACTATTAATCTAAGTATTCCCGAATCAAAGGGAATGCTTGATAAAGTTGCAAGTGAGTTAAATATCGGTGATATCGTTCATCGACATTTGAGTAATGGCGATTATGTATTATTCAATCGTCAGCCATCTTTACATAAAATGAGTATGATGTGTCATAAAGTAATTATTATGCCTTATCAAACATTTCGTTTGAATGTATTAGATACTCCACCATATAATGCCGATTTCGACGGTGATGAAATGAATCTTCATTGTCCGCAAAACATTCAGACTATGAGCGAATTGAAGGATTTGGCAGCGGTGCCTTATCTCATCTTAGCTCAAAGGGATGGAAAACCCAGCATTGAAGTTGTTCAAGATACACTTGTAGGTTCATTTCGTTTAACTAAAGATTATACAATCGTAAGTGATAAACAAATGGCTAATTTGCAAATGTGCAATAGTTATTTCAAAGGTAAATTACATAAACCCAGTAAAGATTATACTTATACTGGTCGTGAAGTCTTTTCTGAAATTCTGCCTCCGTCTTTATACATCGAAGAGAAGAATAAAGCTGGTCAGAAGGTTATTATTAAAAATAGTGTTTTAACTGAAGGTAATTTAGATAAAGCAGTATTTCATAATATTACAAATGGATTGATTCCGGTAATTTATCACGATTACGGGCCTATTGAAATCAAGAAATTCTTAGATAATACTCAGCGTCTTGTTTGTAGATGGTTATTAAGTGCTGGTTTCAGTATTGGTATCAGTGATTTAGTAACTGATAAGAATACAGACACTGACTTAAATAATAAGATTCGAGAGATGAAAGAAGATGCTTATAAGAAACTTGAGGATATGCGAAAGGGAGATTTAGAAAACAATAGTATCTTTAACAATGAAGAATTTATTGAAAGAGAGATTATCGGAATTTTGAATCAAACGACAAGTGAAGTTGCAAGAATCAGTCTTACTAAGATTGATGAACGAACTAATCGTATGTTTAATATGGTTAATTCAGGTTCTAAAGGCAAACAAACAAATATCGCACAAATTATGGGATGTGTAGGACAGCAAAATGTGGATGGTAAGCGTATTTCTTATGGATTTACTAATAGAACATTGCCCCATTTCACTAAATATGATGATGGCCCCGAAGCTCGCGGTTTCGTAGAAAATAGTTTCATTGGTGGTTTATCACCTCAAGAAGTTTTCTTCCATGCTATGGGTGGTCGTGAAGGTTTGATTGATACTGCTGTTAAATCAGTTACTGGTGATACTCCTATCATTATTATCGAAGATGGCGAATGTAAATATACAAATATCGGTGATTGGATTGATAATAAAATTGATAATCCAGTTAATAAAGATAGAGTTGAATTATTCGGTCCCGAAGAATTAAATATGGAATTATTAAAAGTTACTAATAAAATTTATATTCCTACAAGTGATAAAGATGGTAATACATCTTGGGGTGAATTAACAGCAGTAACTCGTCATGATGTAGGAGATATTCTTTATGAAATTACAAGTAGATCTGGAAGAAAAGTAAAAGTTCCCAATTCTGATTCTTTATTAATATGGAATGGAAAAGAATTTCTTAAAAAGAAAACTTCAGAAGTTAAAATTGGTGAATTTATGCCAACAGTATCATCTATACCTAAATTACCTTATAATAATGATTATATTGATATGTCTATTTACTTTCCTAAAACTGAATATATTCATGGATTGGATTTTAACAAAGCCAGAAAATTATATTTAGAAGAAATGGAAAATGTAAAGAAACAAGGCAAAAGCAAAATTACAAGAGGTTGGTATGATAAAATGAATGGTCGCGAATTTACTTTACCTTATTCAAATGTTCTTCTTTTCACAAGAAGTGCAATTAGTGGAATATCTACAATTGAAGGTATTTTAGATGAAGGAATATATCCTTATGGTGCTGCAAGAAATTGTAGTTTTATTCCAAGTAAGTTTGAATTAAATAGAGAAAATGGAGTATTTATTGGATTATTTATTGCAGATGGTCATTCAAGGGTTAAAGAAGGAAATGTAGGTATTACAAAAGAAGAACCAAGTGTATTAGAATTTATTACACATTGGTTTGATAAATTTAATATTAGTCATAATATTTCTATTAAAACAGTTGAACCAAATGATAAAGGATATATAGTAGGTAAAACTACAACAATTAATGGATATAGTAGATTATTTGCACAATTTTTACAAAGTTTAGTTGGAACAAATTGTTATAATAAACATGTACCTAATGTTGCATTTACTGCACCTCAAGAATTTATTATCGGTTTATTAGATGGTTATTTTTCAGGTGATGGTTCTATTAGTAGTGGAACTATTAAAATAACATCTGCATCTGAAGAATTAATTATGGGTATTAGTAATTTATGTAATTTAATTGGAATATTTGGTAAAATGTCCAAAAGATATCATACAACTACAAATACAAATAGTAATATTAATAATTTATCATCTATTAATTGTTTATATATTCGTGCTCAATGGGCATTAAGATTTGCAGAATTGATTACATTAACAAATAAATCTAAAAATGAAAAATTTAAAGAATGTTTATCAATTAATTACAAACATAAATATTATAAAGAACATAATAATGTTGTTTTTGATGAAATTACTGAAATTAAAGAATTAACTGTTGAAGAAAAAACTAAATATAATAAATTATATGATGTTACTGTTCCCAGCACATTAAATTTCACTTTAATGAATGGATTGACACTTAACGACACATCTGACAGCGGTTACATCCAGAGAAGGCTTGTAAAAGCGATGGAAGATGCAAAAATTTATTATGATAATACTGTTAGAAATTCGAGCGGAACGATTATTCAATATATTTATGGAGAGGATGGCATGGATGGATGCAAAATTGAAAATCAATTTATACCGACAATTGAAATGTCCTTCATGAAATTAGAGGAAGAATTCAATTTAACAGAGACAGATAAATTACATGTGTATCTTACACCAGAAGCATTTAAGGAAGTTTCAGGTAAAACATTTGATCGTTTAAGAGATCATTTTCAGGATTTATTAGATGATAAGATGTTTCTTATTAAGAAAGTAAATAAAAAGAATAGTAAAATTACTTATCCGATCCCCTTTAATCGTCTTATTAATACCGCTGTAAAGCGAAAGGATACAGTGGGAATGAAAGGAAGTTTAACAGATTTAACCCCTGACTATATCTTAAATACAATTGATAAGATTATTAATGATTTATATGTGAAAGATCAAGAACAAGGAATCATATTCTTTCATATATTATTGAGATGTTTCTTATCACCAAAGCGATTGATTATTAAACATAATTTTTCAAAGGCTATGTTTGATTGGTTAGTCAGTCAAATTTATGAATATTTCAATGAAGCACTCGCACAACCAAGTGAAATGGTGGGGGTTGTTTCAGCACAGACAATCGGAGAAATGGGAACTCAATTAACACTTGATTCTTTCCACGTTTCCGGAACTGCTGCAGCAGTAAAAGCAACAAGTGGTATTCCTCGATTGAAAGAAATTCTGAGTGCCACTAAGAAGACAAAGACACCAACACTAATCATTTATATGAAACCAGATGTGGCGACTGTTATTAATCCTATTATGAATGCTACAGGCGATGATTATGATGATGAAAGAATTGAAAAAACTAAATTAATTGCTATGAATGTTAAGAATAGTATTGAAATCACCAGATTATCTGATATTCTTGAATATAGCGAAATTTATTGGGATAGTGAGAATACAATTGATCGAGATCAACCGATGCTTAATATTTATAATAAATTTCAGGGATTATATGACGCGATCAATAAACATCGCAGTAAATCCCCTTGGGTATTGCGAATGAAATTTAATAAAGAAAAGATGGTAAGTTATGGATTACGAATGATTGATATTTACACTAAGTTAAATAAGAGTTATAATAAATATATTGATTGTGTTTATAGTGACGATAACGCCGAAGAATGTATTTTCAGAATTCGATTAACTGAATTTGCTTGTAAAGACATCGAGAATAAAGATGAAATTGCAGCGATTAAGGCAATTGAACATAATATCGTCTATCAAGTATTATTGAAGGGTTATAATGGAATCAATAAGGTTTCTTTGAATAAGAAACAAAATGAGATTTATAATGATGACAAAGGCACATTTGATAAGATAGTTGAATGGGTTATTGATTCAGATGGTACTAATCTAATGGAGATATTGGCAAATCCAAATATCGATTCTACGCGAACTATTTCAAATGATATTCGAGAGATTCATAGTGTTCTGGGAATTGAAGCCGCAAGAAATGCATTAGCACACGAGTTAGTTAATATCATTGGTGAAGGTTCGATGAATTATAGACATCTGTCATTATTAATTGATACGATGACTTATAAGGGTTCATTGATGTCAATTGATAGACACGGAATTAATAGAAATTCAACAAGTGCTTTGAGTAAGTCTTCATTCGAAGAGAGTGTTGATATGCTTATTAATGGCAGCATTTTCTCAGAATATGATAATATTTCAGGTATTTCACCACAAGTGATGTTGGGTAAAGTTCCCAATTGTGGTTCTGGTAACTTTGATATCGTTCTTGATGAGGAATATATGGTTGAATTAATGAAATCAGTTGATAAGAAACGATTGAAGAAGATTGCTAAAGATCTAAAACCAATTAAAGAATTTGATATCAATGAAGAAGAGGTAATCGAAGAGGCAGAAGAAGAAGATATTGAAAATATGGATATTTCGTTTAATTATAGCTTGAAACCTAAAGATAAATGTTTCGCATTTAAGAAACAAGATATAAAAATAATCTAATTTAATTTATTGAAAAGAACCAAAAGAACTTGAACCTAAGGATCTTGGCGAAGATGATCTTGATGCGATATAAGAAAGTTTTTTATTTAATTCTCTTTCTACTCTATCATTTTCTCTTATAAATAAAAGACTGTGTTTTGGATCACCTGATGGTCTTTCTTGTAATACAAAATTTAGTTTTTTGCCAATGGCAATCATTGGTTTATTACTTGGCATAGTCATATAAGAAATATATTTCATTTCAGGAGGACATTTTAAGATAGCATAATTTATAAGAAGATTTCCATAACCTCTACCTGTATATTTATGATCAATAATCATTTCTTGAATATAAAAGGTTTCTACTTTTTTATCTGGATGATTATCAATTTTAAATTTTTTATTTTTATCAATAATTATTATTCCTGCTAATTCTTTATCTACGAAAAGACCAAAAATAAGATTTTTGATTATAAAATCTTGCATATATTTGTGTGCATCTTCGGTGTCTTCTTCCATTATTTTTTTAAAATCAATATATAATTGAGTTGCTTTCTTATAATTTCTTTTAGTAATCATTTGAAGTTTAACATTTTTATTAGCTCTTTTTATACTTTCCTTTACTAATTTTGCAATTCTTGCTTTTTGTTCTTCTGCCTCTAATTTTCGAGCAATTTTAACTTTATTTTCATATACTTGCTGAATTTTATTTAAACTCTCTTCATCATCTATATTCGATTTTATTAATAATTTATATTCATCTACATTAGCGACATCATATCTATTTAACATTGTTTTAGGTATTGTGAATGCCATTGTTCTTAATTTATTTTCCCAAATTTTTATGTTTGATGGCGTAACATTCATTTGAGTTATTTTACAATAAAACATAATATCTTTCTAATTATAAATAATGAAAAATTTTTGTCCTTTTAGAGAATTTAAGGAAATATTCGGAAAACCAAACGAAGGCGTACATTCATATAGATTTCTTAATTTAGCCATTATCGATGTCATCGGAACTATTATAATCGCTTTTATAATTGCCAAAATTTTCAATTTAAACGCATTATTGACAATTGCAGCGGCATTCATACTTGGAATAATTCTTCACAGACTCTTTTGTGTAAATACGACTATCAATAAATTTTTTTTTGGTGAGGTTTATTAAATGTGTTTTAATGCTTCCGTTTCCTTAAATACCTTTATATTTGGTTTTATAATGGCAATAGTCGCTTATTATAGTAAAATAATTCGTAATTCAACTATTCTTATTTTACTTTCATTTTCTTCAATACAATTATTAGAATATTTCACTTGGACTTATTATAATAATAAAAAAATTAATAAGATTCTCAGTTATATTGGATTAATTATTATACTTACTCAAATATATTTATTAAATTATTATTTACCACCTGCTAATATTAGCAGATTTATATTAATCTTACTTTTAATTTTATTGATACTATTCATAATTATTCAATTACCTAAAATTAACTTTGCAATGACTCGAGGTAAAAATAAACATTTGATTTGGCATTGGTTAGATTTACCTATTATTTGGATAATTATCGGTCTATCTTTCTATATAATTCCAATTCTTTTCACTCGCAATCTATTTATAATTATTATTTATCTTTTAGTTTTGGCAATCAGTCTTTATTTCTATTGGAATTATAAAACTTGGGGGTCTATGTGGTGTTATTTTTCCAATTCATTATGGGCTTTTGTTTTAATAAAGCTTATTATTAAATATCTATTTGTATTATTATAAATCTTTATTATTAAAAAATTTGATATTATTATTTTTGAATAATAATCAGTCATTCAATCAATGAACGAAGACATTTATTGTGATTTAGACCTTGTGATCTCTGATCTTTATGAATTAGATGAAAATAATGATGATAATAATGAAATTTCGCGAGATATCGATAATGTTGAAGTCTCTTTGCTTAAAAATGGCGGGTTTCGTGAATTAATCGAATATTTATTAGATAATGAAGAAGATGCAAAAGAATATCAAATTATTAGAGCGATGAATAAGAAGTTATTTATTAAATTCTCTGATATTTATGCGACCCTTGATTATTCAATAAAGGATAATAAAACGACTAACTTTACTGTGAGGAAATTCAAGAGTTTCAAACTTGGATATCAAAAGTATAGCGATATTTAAAAAACTTTTTTGTATTAATTTTTATTCTAAAATTTATTAAAAATGATTTTATAAATTAAAATTAAATTTATCATTAAAATGATGAACGACTATATTTCTGATAAAGTTGCAAAATTCCTTAACCCCTTGATCGATCGTGATTTGTATGATGAAGTTATTAAAACTTATTCATTCAAAGAACTTGATATGCGTCATATTAAAAGTGGCGAGTTTGCGGAAATTATATGTAATATCATCGAGGATGTTGAAATTATAGAAGAACATGATATTAAAGTCTGCTTTAAGTATAATGATATTTATAGTGTCATTGCCGTTAAAGTTGATAATGATGAGAAAACAAATAATCTTAGTTATATAACATTTGATGACTTCGATTCTGCAATTGAATGGTATGAACATTTAGAACCTTCTTATGAAATTGATTGTGACACCAGCGAAGATATTTATAATAAAATTGAAGATTTCACTGATGATATCGAGAGATTGATTCGCGATGGAAGAGAAAAAACACTGATTAGCGAATATCCTTTAAATGAGTTAAATATGCATTTGATTGATTATGGCGAATTTTCAACAATCATTTCACGGCTTCTTTATGACTACTGTGATATCGAAGATGAAATGTGTGATGACACTAAGATTTGCTATTCTCTTTCAGATGCGGTGGTTGTGATTGATTATTCAATTGATACCAAGAATTATAAAGTTACGCTCAGAGGTGAAATATTCGATAATATAGATAATGCAACCGAATGGTATAATAAATTATCTTAGGTTTTTTATTTTTGTTTTGATAAATTAATGGATAATTGCAAAGAAATATCAGTAATACCACAATTTGGTGGCACTTGTTGGTTTAATGCTATTTTGATGATTGTTTTATATAGTCAAAATATGCGAAAGATTTTAATAAAAGAGGCTAAGAACTGGAGTAATCCAAATTCATTTTTAAAAATTATTAAATCAATTCTTAAGAATTATGATAAACCTGAGAAAGTTCGGGAATTTTTCGCCAAAATTAAACCAGAACTTATTTTATTTAAAATGCTTAAATCATTTGATGATAAAGAAATGATTAAATTTTTGAAAACATCGATTAAAAATGGTAGTGATATTGGTTATTATCATGATTATATAATTAGATTTTTGAAATATATAGGAATAAATACACTTGATATAGTTGTTATAAAACAGAAAGGATGGGTATATAATAGCACCAATTATTTATTAAATACAGATAAAGAATTCTCTTATATTTATGATACCAAAAATAAATCTCGATTTTCTTTTTTGAAAGATTTCGATGATTTTAAAGATGAAATAAAGAAGAAGACAAAGAAAACAAAAGTTTTTGAAGAAATTAAGAAGATATTGACTGATATTCCTGATGTCTTAATAGTCAAACACGAAGAAGTTATGGATAATACTTTATCAAAAGATAATTATAATTTTATGAATTATTATATTCCAGAATTTAATGGTTCGAGTTATTCATCATCATTTATGATCCGTGGTTTAGATACTTATAATGATATTATTTATTTAAATGGTCATAAATATAAATTAGAAGCGGTTACTTTAGAAAATTATAATTATGATGATAATGAATTTTCACACGCAATTTGTGGTATAACTTGTAATAATAATCGATATGTTTATAATGGTTGGAATGCACAAACTAATGATCCGAGTTTAAAAACAACTGGTTCGTTTGTTTCTCCTTGTGCTTTGATTAAATATGATTGGGATTTAAGGAAAGATGAACCATTTTGTTTAAATATAAATACTTGTAAATTAGATTTCCTTAAATCATCCGTAAATAAAGATAATTTATGTTTCTCATTTGCAAAAGGAGAAAGAATACTTATATATGCAAGAGTGGATGATGAAACTACTGTTAGCGAAGATTTATTTAATTCTCACAATAGTGATATAAAATTATCAAGTGTTTCTGATGTTATTAAAAATATTTATGATATAGATGGATTAAAAAATGAAGAAATTGTTGGCAATTTAAAGAAATATTATAATATAACTGTTTCTGAGACAGATAAAGATAATAGAGAAAAATTACAAAAATATTATTATGATCAAATTAAGAAAGATTTACACCTTTAATCATTATTATTTTTCTTATTTAAGTATTTGTTATTATTACTTATTAAATTATTTATAAATGGATGAGTTAATTGCTAAATGCAAGGAATTAGGCATCGAATATTTAAATAAAAAGACTAATAAACCTTTTGGAAAATCAATACTATTTAAAAAGATTATTGAAAAAGAAGAAAAACAAGAAAAAGAAAAAAACGAACAAACAACAATAAAGATTATGAATAATATTACTATCACAAGTAATAATAAAGAATATGAAAAAAAAATTAAGAGTTTAATAGATGAATGTCGTGAAATCTATGATTCAAATAGTTCATTGTTTAGCAATGATTATGCAACAGAAATAATCCAATTAATTCTAAAAAATCCAGAAAAATTTGAACATAAATTAAATAATCTATGTATATTAAATAATACTAATGAAACATTATTTAAATTGATAAGAACTATTAAGAAAAATTATAGAATTGTATTAGAGACTATTGTTAAAAATAGAGAATGTGATATTATTGAAATTAAAAACATTTTTAAAGAGAGTGAAGATAAAGATGATAATAAAGATGATAATAATAAAGATGACGATGAAGACTATGATAATGATGAACGTAATCTGTCTTTTTTATCATCTAATTTAAATGATACTTATAAAGAAAAATTAAATATTAAATATATTAATTATTATTTGAAAGAATCATTTGATATCAGTAAATTTAGTTTATCAAGAATCTCAATACCATCAATAGAAAAACAAGAAGAAGTTATTAAGATTCTTGAAACTAATGATCTTTTCATTGAGACTTTAAAAAATACGATTCGATATAATAGACAAGTGATGAAACAAATCTTTCAATAATTTAATAAAAATAAAAATTGATTCTTTTTATTATTTAAGTATTTATTATTACTTATTTAATTATCACAATGGATGAATTAATTGCTAAATGTAAGGAGTTAGGTATCGAATATTTAAATAAGAAGACTAATAAGCCATTTGGCAAACCCTCATTACTTAAAAAGATTGCTGGAAAGGAATGTTCAAGTCAAATTACTGAACTATCACAAGAAATTTCAATCGATTATAAGAATGAAGTCATTTGGACTACTGTTGAAAATAAAGATTATTCTGAATATGAAAATAAACTCTTGAGTTTGATAAAGAAATGTCATAATATCCTTTATTCAAATGGTGCCATTGTTGGAAGTAATGCGAGCAATGATATTATTAAACTTCTTATTCTTAGATTTCTAAATATCATTTATAACACTGAACAAGGCAAAGAAAAATTAGATAAGTTAATTGAAAAACAACCAGAGAAAGTAAAAGAAAGATATTTACCTTATATAATTGATATTAATAATATTATAAAAGTTGAAAATGGTAATTATGAAAATGAACTTAAAGTTTATATTCAAATTTTTCTTCAAAAACTATTACCTGATATCTTTGATTCAATTGACGGAACATTAAATTCCAGAAAAGAACCTTTAAATATCTATAATATGATTGTTGAAATTTGCAAGACTATTGATTTGACTGATACAAATCTTTCAAATTATTTCTCTACTCAAGGAGGTAATATTTATGAATATTTTACTAATAGCTATAGCAAAGGTGCAGATTCTAAACAACTTGGGCAATTTTTCACGCCATATCCATTAATAAAAGCAATTTTAAATGGTTGTGGTTTTAATGAATTGATTCGAGGAATTGAAAACCCAAGTTTATATGACCCTTGCTGTGGTTCTGGTGGTTTATTATGTATCACTTATAAAGAAAATAAGGATTTCATTAATAGTAATTTAATTTATGGTGGAGAAATTGAAAAACAAACAATCAAATATGCTTTAGGTTCATTTATTATAAATACAAATGAACTTAATACAAACATTATTAATTGTGATTCACTTTCAAAAAATCCTTATATATTCGAAGATAAGAAATTTGATATAATCTTTACAAATCCACCATTTGGAATCAAGAATAATTATAAAGATAAAAAGAAAGCATTTGATTTATATAAAAAAGAAAAATT
>Ga0172367_10007058_pt1 | contig 12983 bp, 18 predicted proteins | sample Lak10m_FD_114542 | JGI IMG/M metagenome (GOLD analysis project Ga0172367, IMG submission 114542) | Freshwater microbial communities from Kabuno Bay, South-Kivu, Congo - kab_022012_10m | ecosystem: Environmental > Aquatic > Freshwater > Lake | place: Democratic Republic of the Congo: South-Kivu...
AGAAATTTTTTGCTTTAGGAATAAATTCTGGCGGGTTAATTGAGGAAATTCTTTTTGTTTTGTTACTTTTATGTGATATTTTTATCGTCGTATTTTTGTTTGTTAACATAGAGTTTTGATTACATAAATGTTTATAAAAGGGCAGGGCTCTTTTTAAGACATGGTAGATGAAAAAATTGAAGCTGATTCTGAGGAAAAAGAAGATAAGAAAAAGAAAAAGAGTTCTAAGAAAGAGGAAGAAAAGGAGTCAGAAGAAAAGAAGTTAACTGATATTCCTGGTATTGGTCCTGGTACTGCTGCTAAATTAGAAGCTGCAGGAATTTATGATTTAATGGGTCTTGCTGTAATGGGTCCTTCTGACTTGGCTGAGTTAGCTGGTTTAGGCGAGGCTGCTGCTAGAAAAGCAATTCAGGCTGCTCGTTCTATGATGAATTTAGGATTCTCAGATGGGTTGGAATTTTCAGAAAAAAGAAAAGAGATTTTTTATATTACAACAGGTAGTAAAAATTTAGATAACCTTTTGGGAGGAAAAGGAGTGGAGACCAAGGCAATTACTGAGGCTTTCGGAGCTTTCGGTTCAGGAAAGACTCAGTTGGCTCTTGCGTTAACTGTTAATGTCCAATTGCCCGTCGAACAAGGCGGTGCAAACGGCAAAGCAGTTTTTATTGATACAGAAGGAACATTTAGACCTGAGAGAATCAGACAGCTTGCTGCAAGATATAATGCGAATCCTGATAAAGTTTTGAAAAATATTTTAGTTGCTCGTGCTTTTAATTCTGATCATCAGATATTATTATTAGATAAAGTTGCTGAATTAATTAAGAATGGCGAACCTATAAAATTAATTGTTATTGATTCTTTGACAGCACATTTCAGAGCTGAATTCTCTGGAAGAGGTATGCTTGCAGACAGACAGCAGAAGATGAATAAATATTTACATAATTTAATGAAGATTGCTGAGAGTTATAATATTGCAGTTTATGTAACAAATCAGGTTATGGCAAATCCGGCAATGATGTTTGGTGATCCTACTACGGCTGTTGGCGGTAATATTGTTGCACATGCTTCTACATACAGAATGTATTTAAGAAGAAGTAAAAAAGATACTCGAGTTGCAAAGTTAATAGACTCTCCCAACTTACCTGATAACGAAACTGTATTCCAAGTTGAAACAGATGGTTTACATGACGTTGTTGTAGATTAATTTTTTAGTTAATATTTTAAACTAGATTGGTTCTGAATTTTGTATGCCCTTATAGTTCAGCTGGATAGAATGTATGGTTGCGGTCCGTACGACCGGGGTTCGAATCCTCGTGGGGGCGTAAATAAAAATGGCAATAAACGAATCTGAATTTAATTTTCCTGAAGCTGAATTAGTTAAGCAAACAGAGATTTGTAAAAATTGTAAAAATATAGTTGTTGGAAAAGGAGATCTTAATGCGAAGATACTTTTTGTAGGTGAGGCTCCTGGTAGAAATGAGGATGAGCAAGGTTTTCCATTCGTTGGTGCTGCGGGAAAGAATTTAGATAAATTATTGGCGACTGTTGGTTTGAGTTTAGATGATATTTATGTTGCAAATATTCTAAAGTGCCGGCCTCCTGAAAATAGGAATCCTTTACCTGGTGAGATTAAAATGCATACTCCTTGGCTTGTTAAGCAGATTAAAGATATGAAGCCTAGAGTTGTTTGTTCATTAGGGAACTATGCAACTAAATTCTTTTTAGCTGATGGTGTTGTCGAAAATATGGATAAACAATCAGGTATAACTTCTATTCATGGGAAGGTTAAAGATATGGAATTTCATGGGGTTAAAATAAGGCTAATACCTTTATTTCATCCTGCAGCAATAATTTACAATCAAAAGTTGAAATCTTCATGGGAAGCCGATATGGAAATTGTTAAAAAAGAAATTGAAAAAGCCACAGGAGAGGATTGAACTCCCGACCCTCGCATTACGAATGCGATACTCTACCGACTGAGCTACTGTGGCATAAAAGTATCTTTGGAAGATGGTTTATATTTCTTTAGAAAAAATTATCTGAGTTCGGTGCATCTCTTATTTTAATAAATTTGTAGTGAGCATCTTCTGTCTTGGAGTTACATTTTCTGCAAGTATTGGTTAAATTATATTCTTTACACTTTGAACATTTTTTAAGTTTTGATGGCATTTTATTTTTCCTCAATTGAGAATTCTTCAAAGTTCTTTTTTGCTTTAGCTTCTATGTTCTGTAAGAATTCATTAATGATTTGATTTGCTTTTTTGTAATCTTCTTCCTTTACTTTTATTTGGAATGTTCCTGCAGCAAGATATGTTATTTCTATAATTGGATTTGCATTTTCAAATAATGTTTTTATTTTATTGATTCCGTCTGGTTGCAGTGATTTTAATTTTACAATTTTTTTTACTTCTACTTCTTTTTTTCTTTTTTGACAAACCTTTTTTATTTGTTCTTCAAATTCTTTTGGAATATACTTAGAAATTATAGATTCATCTTCTCTTGCCTTTGTGAAGAAATCTGAAAGAGTGCCAAAAGCTGATAAAATCTTTTGTTCTGTTTCTTTCGCATTTTCTTTCAATAAAGAATTAAGAACTGACTTTGCTGTTTGTTCTAGTTTGAAGTGTTCCATTACTTCATCTCTTTCTTTGGAGGTCACTCTTCTTAATGATAGATTGATATTATTTGAAGAAACTCTTAGAACTTTACAGACTATTTTTTTATTAGGCATTACATAATCTCTAATATTCCTAATTCTACCGGGTGCGACTTCTGAGAAAGTTATTGTTCCCGAAGTTTCTTCATCTATCTTAATAAAAACAGATGTTCCTTCTACGCCTGTTACTGTGCCTAATATTAGGTCTCCTTCTTGTAATTCTGCCATACAAATTTGTGGTTAAATTGGTTTAAAAGTCTATAGTTTGGCTTTGCCTTCCTTTATTTCTCTTAAAATAGCTCTAATTTCTTCAATGTTGTCTCTTGTGTATGTTGTTGCTCTTTTATGTTTATATTTAAAATTCCAGTCTCGAGATGGTAGGACTGCTCTGCCTTCTGGATGGCTTTCTAGCCATGCTGTAACGTAGGGTGTCCAATCATCAAATAAAATTTCTCCGTCGTATCTTGATTTATCCTCTGTAAGCGTTAGTTTGCTTCTCTGGGCATATTTATCACGCCATCTTTTCTTTTCTGTCCACGCTAGGTCATAGGTTTCGGGTGCCTTAGATAATAATTGTGTTTCAAATCCTTCTTCTTTAGCAAGATTATATAATTCAAATCCGTCGTTTAGTTTTGGTAGATTTTCCCACCAGCCAGGTTGGGACATAATTAATTTTAATTGTCTTTGAACATAGAGTTTACATCTCGGGTCTCGAAAATCAGAAATTATTTCAGCTCCTTCTTCTGAAATTTTCATTAAATCCCTTGCTCTTTGTCCACTTGTGTCACAAAGAGTATCATCCATGTCAAATAATGCGACTAATTGTTTCATATTTACTTAAGAACTTCTTCAACTCTTGCTCTTATCTTTGCGTTTCCGCCAGATGGCAAGGCAATAATTCCATCACATTCGGAACATCTTACTTTTGTAGATGCTTTTCCAAATATAATTTGAGAATTTTTGCATTTAGAGCACTTTACTCTTACAAATTTTGATTCTGCTTTTGCTTCCATAGTTTTTGGTGGTTTTGGTGGTTTAAAAGTGTTTTGTTTTGGTTTTTGCTAGTATATTTTTCAATATAGTATTTTATTTAAAGCTCTATTTTTACAAGAAAGTATGAAAGATCGACCTATAAGTCAGTTTCATTTGGAAGTTTTATTAGAAGCTTTGCCAAGACATTTTTCGGATTTTAACAAACACTTAGATGATCATCATTTTTATATGGGCGTAGATAAGGATAAACCTATTGATAGGGATGTAGCTGTTTGGGATTATATTCGTCATCATTTAAGGCCTCGGGAAGAAGGGTATGCCTTATGTTTTCTAACACAAATTCCTGATGGACAGGTATGTTTACCTATAACTCCAGGTATTCCTTGTGGAGAAAAGGGTTGTCCTAAATCCTATGAGGTTTTCAAACTTCAAGTTCCTAGTATGAATGAACAAATTTCTCAACATCAGTGGTATATGGGTGAGGCAGTTCGTCATCCTGTTTCAGAAGAAGAAGCTAAAGAAGACTTCAATGGGAGTGAGGATTTTTTAGAATTCTTTTCCGGTTTCAGAGTATGTTATGAGGAAAGAGTATGTTCTTTAAGAGTTAGTTGTAAGGCATCAGATCCTCATATAGGTAAGATTACTCCTTAAATTTTCATTACTTCTATTTCTAACATTTTTCTTAATTCTTCCAAGAATCTAATTTCATCTTCTTTCTTAATTAAACATCCTGCAGCCATTTGATGTCCTCCAACTTCTGCTTCAATGTTATTCATAGTTATTGTTTTTTCAAGAACCTCTTTTAGGTTTTTACCCTTTCTTCCTGCGATTCTTGCGGAGACTTTTATTTTATCTTGATTATAGGCCATTCCAATTAAAACTGTTCCTTCTTTATAATCTAATGAGGAAGAAAGTATAGAGGTTATTGTTCCTATAATTGTGTCTTTAATCGAATCTTTTGCGTTAATAATTGTAAAACCATTTCCACTAATCTTTTCTACTTTTTCTGCATTTTTTAGTCCGTCTATTAATTCCTGCTTATATTGGATGTAAATTTCCTGTGCTTTTTCTTTTGCATATTCATGTTGAAGGCAGAATGAAAGTGCTATTTCCGGATGACCTAATCTAGAGCAAGCGTTTACGAGTACTGAAAGCTCTCTAACATCTTCTTTTCTATTGAAAAATTTCATGATATAAATATTTCCTATAATTTCTGCTTTTTCTCCGCCAGAAGCCATTCTAATTAATATAGAAGTTACTAGTTTTGAAATTTCTTCTTCACTAAGTTCATATAATGTTTTTTCGGAAGGGATTTGGTTTTCTCTTAATAGTTCTGCTACTCCTTGTGAAGATCCTGTAACTCCGGGTATGAAAAAATTTGTAGAGTATTCTAATGACTTTCTTAAGGGTCTGGTTGCTGAAAAAATCAATAGAGATTTTTTTATTTCTAAACCTTCTGTGTCATTTAAAATTTGTTGATAAATTCTGTTTATTTTTGTCTCGTGTCTATCTCCTATCATACCTATTATTGCAAGAGAGGATAAATCTTTATTTTTTTCAGAGATCGCTTTTGAGAAAAGATAACATAACCCTGCCCCACAGACTTCTTCTTCTGCAAAAAGATGAGGATTTACTATTTTTATTTTACTATTAATCTTGCTTCTATCGATCTCATGATGATCTATAATAAATAAAGGATTTTCTAAATTCTGAAAAGAGTCTAAACTATTGGAAGCTAGATCTAGGAAAAGGAGAATTTCTTTATTATTTCTTCTTAGTTCTTCATCTAATATTTTCTTATCTATGCCTTTTATTATTCTTAGGCTAAACTTTCTTTCAAGTCTTCTCAGTGATTTTGTAATGATTGCAGCAGAAGTTATTCCGTCTGTATCATAGTGAGAAATAACTCTTATAGGTTTGTCTTTTGTAACTTCTAAAAATTCTTTTGATAAATTATTTATTGAATTAATCATCTTATCACTCTTTTAGAAGAATTCAGAAATTTTCGTTTATAAGTTTTATTGTAATTTTTTGTTATTTCATAATGGGAGTGAATGTTTATAAAGAAATGAATAGCTTGATAAAGAAATTAATTCTTTTTTCTTCTTTCAGAATATTTTCTCATCGCATTAAGCTTTGACATTGATTTCTGTAGTTTGTGCTTAGCTTTTTTATCTTGACCGTTATTTTTCATATGTTCTTTTATTGCTTCAACTTTCTTTTCTACATTTTTTAGCTCAAAGAATTCATTTTTTCCAGCTTCTCTTAAGTAAGCAGATAGTTTCTTACCAAAAACTTTTGTTGTTGGAACGCCATATTGGTCTCTTAAGATTAATCCAATTTGAGCTGGTTGGTATTTTTCAGCTAGTTCTAAAACTAACTTTCTTAGTTCTTCTTCAGACATTTTCAACCAAACTGGTTTTGGATATTTCGCTTCCAATGTTTTTGCTTTTACCATAGTGAAAATAGTTAATTTTGGTGCTTTTTAAAGTTGTTGGTTAGCTTATTTGTATTGTTCGGACTATATTCTCTTATACAGATATGCTTAAATATTCGTTTTTGGTTTATTTTTTATGATAACTACAGTAAATTTGAAAGTTTGTAAGGACTTTTTTCGAGTGGTTTCGAATTTTCAGTTCGACCGAAAAAGTCCGATAGTGGTAACTCATTTATTCGTTACCTTACGAACTCTGCGAGTTTCGTAAAATGGCTAATCCAAATTGTCCGAAGTGTAAGGGTAAAGGTTTCTATATGAGACCGGACAAGTCTATCCAGACTTGTTTCGATTGTTTGCAAGATGGTAGTATGGATCAACATGACGAGCATTTGAAAGATTCTGACGTGAAGCTTTAGGTATGGATGATAGGACAAAATATTCTATGAGTTTAAAGAGATGTCTTTCTTTAGCTAATAAATTTGTTGGCGAGCAGGGTTTTTGTATTTTAGCTTATGATGTAATCGGTTCTTCTCAAATGGAGTTAAAGTTCTTTCTAGATATGCGTGATGCTTTAAGAGACGATTTGAATGCTAGATTTAAAGAATATTTTCATCCAGGCCTCGGAGTTTATGGTTTGAGAGATAGGTTTGAAATCTCTTCTGGAGACAAGGCAAGTGCATGTATCAGATCTTCCGAAGGTGCTGAAAAAATTATTTTATATCATGGGGAAAATTATGTTAATTTTCCTGTTAGGTGGGCTGTTGCAAAACATTTTAGCGATTCTGCTTTTAAAAGAATTTGAAATCCGTCAAAATGGATAATAGCCCCGCCCTATTCGCAAAATACACCTCCCAATAAAAAATAATTTCAGAAAAATTGTTCGGAGCGTTTTGCTCAGATTCGAAGGTTCTCATCCAGTTTCTTAAATAGCCCCACCCGGATTCGAACCGGGGTCACAGGCGTCAAAGGCCTGTATCCTTGACCACTAGACTATAGGGCTTTTAGGGGAAGTTCCCCATGGTCCAGTCCCTAAACTAAACCTTATATTTCTCAAAATTTGATCGTTTTTAAGGGTTTGGTTTTTCTAGTGTCTATATCTTCCTCGCGCTTCAACTTTTTTTAATCTCTCAAGAACTTCTTTTGCTTCTTTGTATTCTTTCGTGTAGCTTTCTAGGAAATTTTCAAATAGTTTTTCATAGTTCTGAAAGTGCTTTGCTTCGAGTGCTTGTTTGATTAGATGTAAATCTACTGCTTTGTCTTCAACTCTTTTTGAAATAAATCCTAATCCAAAATCAATAATAAAAATTTCTTCGTCTCTTAGTATTGTATTGGATGTTGTTAGGTCTCCGTGGATTATATCGTTCTGGTGAAGTTTTGCAACTTCTTTTCCTATTTTTTTTAGAACTAAAAATTGCTTTTTTTCTTCGTAGGAATTTAGTTTTTCGGATAGTCTGTCTCCTTCTATAAACTCCATTTCTAGTAGAAAATCTTCTTGTTTCAGAAGTTCCGGAACGGAAATGTTTAGTTCTTTTGCTTTTTTCAGTATATTTGCTTCTTTTCTTGTTCTAGATTTTCTGATTTTTTCATCAATTTCTTTATGTCTATAAGATTTAGATATTCTATGTTTTACTACTTTTTTCTTTTCTTTAGTGATTATTGCTTCTGCTCCTTGTGCAAGTATTTGTTTTGCCATATATTTTCGAGTACGATATTGTTTATAAATAATCTCTATTGGTTATTTTTATGGCAGTATATATAGGTTTAATTGGAAAGGATACTCGGATTGAAAAGGGTACTGTGGTTGGTGGTTCTGTTGAAATTTTGTGTAATCCTATTAAAAATTTAGGCGGTATAGATATGCCTTTTCAATATCACTTAGATTCTTCTTATTTAGATTTGGCTGATTGCATTCCAGCACATGAGCAATATCCGGGGTTTTCTGATCATATGAATTATCATGCTGTTTTAGAAACTGCTGCCTCAAGACAAAGATTAAACAAACCTATTGTTGTTTTGTTTGATGCAACTGATTTTCCGGTTGATCGCTCTATTTGTGGGCAGACCCCTAATCAGGACGCGTTTTTTGTTGCTCGAGTTTCTAGCAAAGATGTATGTGATAAGTTGGATCAGTTTGGAAGAAAATTCGCTTAATTTTATTTGATCATATCAAATCTTTTATCTATTAGTATTAGAAGTAGCAAAACAATTCCCCATAAAAAGAAAAAACTACTTGCTATTGCGAGCCAAATCATTTGTCCGTCTGCCCAATAAAATAGTCCGAATAAACTGCTTATCAAAAGAAAAATACTTGATTCTATAAAATCTTTTCTTAATGCATTTGATGCTTTAGCAACTTGGAATGCAACTAAACCGAAACCTGCCATTGTTATTGAAAGGCCTATTAAAAATTCTATATAATCTTGAGAGACTTTGTTTGTTATATCTGCAAGTAGAAAGCTGAGTATTATTGTTATAACTAATGAAGAAACTAATAAAATAAGTATGCTTCTTGTTTCACCTTTTTTCATATATTTTATAAGGAGAATTTGTTTATAAGGTTTTAGATTTTTATTTTTCCTTTAAACTGTCTGGCAAATTTAGCCATCATCTTCTTATCGATTTTTCCTTCTTGAAGTCCTTGCATTGAAGATTGAGATTTCATTAATTCGTTAATCATCTTGTATTGTTTCAAAAGTTCTCTGATCTCTGAAGTTGTTGTTCCGCTTCCTCTTGAAACTCTTTGAATTCTAGAGGTTTGTTTGTCGAATAATTCTGGATTTTCAACTTCTTCTTTTGTCATCGATTGTATTGCATATTTCCAGTGTTTCATTTTTTCTTCTTGTTTTTGCATTGCTTCTTTAGGTATCTTTGCAGAAGCGTTTCCAAAGCCTGGAATCATTCCCATTAACTTATCCATGCTTCCGATTTGGTTCATTGATTCTAGTTGAGTGTATAAATCATGTAAATTGAATTTTCCTTCTTTTAATCTCGCTTCAATTTTTTCTTGTTGTTTATCATCTACTGCAGAACGTACTTTTTCGAGTAATCCTTCCAAGTCTCCCATTCCTAACAATCTTGAGATGAAAGCAGTAGGATTGAACATTTCAAATTCATGGATTTTTTCTCCAGTACCTATAAAGAAAACAGGGGCGTTTGTTTCTGCGCATGCTGTTAAAGCTCCGCCTGCTTTAGCCGTACCGTCCATTCTTGTGATAATAACTCCGTCAACTGAAAGCGCTTTCTGGAATTCTTGTGCCTGTGTTTTTGCTGTCTGACCAATATCTGCAGGGATGACTAAAATTCTATGTGTTGGTTTGATTTTCTTTTCAATAGATTTTATTTCAGAGATTAGATCTTCATTTAAACCATCTCTACCTGCTGTATCAATTAAAACTAAATCATATTCTTCCAAATCTTTTTCGTATTTCTTGATTATCTTTGTAGGATCTTTTTCTTTTTCATCAATAAAAGCAGGGAATTTTGCCTTCTCACACATATCTTTCAATTGCTTCATTGCTGCAGGTCTTTGAGTATCTAAACCTAAAGCACATACTTTTCTTCCACGTTTAGCGTAGTAGAAACCCAGTTTTGAAATAGAAGTTGTTTTACCTGAACCATACAAACCTAGAAGAAGTATTTTTTCTTTTTTCTCTAATTTTAGTTCTTTTCCTTTACCGATTAAAATTTCAATTTGGTCGTGGATTAATTTTACTAATTGTTCCTTTTTGTCAATTCCTTTAATGCTTTCATCGATTGCTATTTCTCTTATCTTCTGAGATAGTTTGAAAACCAGTTCTACGTTTACATCTGCTTCAATAAGAGCTCTTTGTAAATCTTTGATGACAGAGTCTATAAGTTTCTTGTCTACGAAAATCGCATTTGTGATTTTCTTTATTCCTCCTGTGAGTGCTTCTGATACTTTTTCTAGCATGCTTTTTTGGTGGTTTAATGAGTTAATAAGTTTTGGGTTTTCGATTGCTCATTATGTTACTTAAAAGGGGTTACAAATAGAAAGGTTTAAAAATCATTTTATGTTTTATTTTACATGTCAAATAAAGAGAAGATTTTAGAGTATTTAGATGCTTTTTCTAGTGTTAATCCTGCTGCTGTTGTAAGTCGACTTTCAAGAGGCTTTCGATTAGCAAAAAGTCTCGGTCAGGAATATGAAATTGATAATATAAATCTTGATGATGAACTTGGAAGATTTCCTGTTGGTGCAATTCCTTATAATCTTGTAAATAAAGCTTTAAGATCAGAAGGTCCTGCATTAAGGGCTTTGTTTGGCGAGGCCTCTTGTATTCCGTTCTCTAGAGTTGTTAAAGCTGGTTTCGGACAGTGCCTAGAGAAAGCTATTTTATTACAATTAGCTACTCAAAAGGCCGGAATATCTTATTTAGTTAGTGGTGCTTTAGAAGAAGTTGACGGCGGAGCTATGCAACATTCTTTTAACTTGGTTGCTCGTGCAGAAAGTGTTTATCTTGTTGATGCAGAAAATCCTTTTCAAAGAGATAAGGCTGGAAATGTACTTAGACCTTATGTTGTTCATGTAAACGATATTTCGCCTAGCGGGGCAATTATAGTTGATGAAGCATGTCGTGCTGGAAGAACTTACTCTTTAGATTAAAGACCTAATCTTTTAATCATCTTCTTTTTGTCAAAGACTTCTAAATCATCATAGGTTTGGCCTGTTCCTAGGAAGTATATTGGCTTTTTTGTAATGTAAGAAACTGAAAGTGCGGTTCCGCCCTTTTCATCAATATCTGCTTTACTTAAAATCATCCCATCAATAGAGATATGTTGATTAAAAGAACGTGCTTGTTCTGTTGCATCATTTCCTGTAATAGATTCACCTAAAAATATTTTTTTATCTGGTTGACAGACTTTGATTATTTTTTCCATTTCCTTCATTAAACTTTCTTTTGTGTTCATCCTTCCTGCAGTATCTATTAGAACAACATCTATTGCGTGTTTCTTTGCATAGGCAATTGCTTCAAATCCAACTGAGGCAGGATCTGCATTGTAATCTTTTTTTATTATTGGAATTTTTAGTTTATTTGCGTGAATTTCTAGTTGTTCGATTGCAGCTGCTCTAAATGTATCTCCTGCTGCTAGACAAACAGATAGTTTTTCTTTTTTTAACAAGTTTGCGACTTTAGCAATTGAAGTTGTTTTACCTGAACCATTAATTCCTACAAATGCAATAACATAGGGTTTCTTTCCCACTGAGGGGTGACCTTGTGAGGCCTCTTTTAATTTATCTTTAATTTCTTTAACTAAACTAGGCGGGTTGATTAAAATTTCTTCAATTGCTTCTGTCAATTTTTCTTCAAGGTTTACTTCAGAAAGATTTTTGCCTACCAAATCGTGCTTTAATCTTCCTCTTATAAATTCAACTACTTCATAGGCTACATTATTTTGAAGCATAATCATTTCAAGTTCTGTGAAAAGTTCATCGAATTTTTCTTCTGTTACTTTTTTCTTGAATTTATCAAAGAATGATTGTTTTTCTTCTTGTTCTAGTCTTGCCTCCGGAGATTCTATTTCTGTTCCTTCTTTTTTTATGTCTTCTAAAATTTGTTCTGATACTTTTTGTTCTGTGCTATGTGAAAATATTTTTGAAAGAAATCCTTGTTTATGTTCTTGATTTTCTTCTTGAATAGGTTGTTCTTCTTTTTGTTTTTTAGAAGTTTTTTCTTTTGTTTTCTTTTCTTGTTTTGCGGGTTTTATAGTTTTCGATTTCTTTTTACTTTTCTGTTCAGATAGTTTTTCTATTCTTACTTCTTCTTTTTCTGAGAATTCTTCTTTGACTTTCTCTTTCCATTGATGTAGCTTTTCTTTTAGGAATCCAAACATAAATTAGTATTGAAACCTCCGTTCATAATCTTTGTGGTCGAACCATTCTAGTATTGCTGAAATTAATTCTACCTTATTTTCTACATGTATTGTATAGAGAAGTCTCCATCCGTTTGGTAAATCATATTTCCATAGATTTTCTGCATTATACTTGTTTATATATTCTTGAGGAATTAATTTCTTTGGGATTTGAATTCCACAGAATGCATTTTGTTTTAAATCTTCTATTGCTCTTCTGATTGCTTTTTTAGTAACGTCATTTTCTGGAAGGCTTTCAAATTCTTCTTCTAATTCTTGTGAAATAAAAATTACTTGTGAGGGTTTTATCATTCTCAATATCTCTTTCTGTTTTTTAGTTTTTCAGGTAAGTCTGGAATATATGCGACTACTTGATTTTTGTCCCACCCAATCCTATTTATGCTTTGGAGATAATCAATTATGACTAGGTAGGTTTGCCACATTACTTTCTTTGGGAGTTTTTTCCAAATTTCTCTAATGTTAAATTCTCCGGAGCTTTCTTTTATGAATTTTTCTACCATAAGAACAGTTCCTAGGGTGGGGCTTCTTGCAAAGGGGTTATTTTCTGTTTTTTGTTCCATATCTTTATGTATATCAATTGATATATAAACGTTTTGGTCGGAAGATTTATTAAGGGGAGGGGGCTTAGGAAAAAAATGAAAAAAGTTGGTGCAAATTATACTCCTCATAAGGATATAACTTTGGGAGTTTATCAAGGTGGAAAGTTTACTCCTTATCAATCATCTCAGTCTTATCAAGCAAATTTAGATTCTGGAGCAGATGCTAACGTCGTTAATCTTGCAGAGAAGGGAAGAGTTATCCATGGTAGTTATAAGGGTGGTAACTTTAGGCCTGCAGATATAAGAGGTAAGGCGGGGTATATTGATCACATTATTTTATCTGAGGGAACTTTCGGGTTTAACTACGATGGGGAATTGGTTGGAAAAGACGGGGGCGTGGTTGGAGCTGTTGATAAAAGTGGAAAAATGTTAAGTAAGGGTGAATATCAGGACGAGATTAGAAGGGACG
>Ga0172367_10007059_pt1 | contig 12983 bp, 11 predicted proteins | sample Lak10m_FD_114542 | JGI IMG/M metagenome (GOLD analysis project Ga0172367, IMG submission 114542) | Freshwater microbial communities from Kabuno Bay, South-Kivu, Congo - kab_022012_10m | ecosystem: Environmental > Aquatic > Freshwater > Lake | place: Democratic Republic of the Congo: South-Kivu...
AAGTCTTTAATAAGACCTATCACTTCTTCCATACTGACAAGTCATTGTATACTGACAAACAACCAGAGGGCATCTTGGATCCTCTGTTGTTGGGGCCTCAACAGGAGCATTGTCTGCAAGAACTTTCTCTGCATTACAAAAAGGGATATTTAACTCTCGACTAAAAAGAGTAGTAGGAGCTGTGTTTGGGGTTAGCCTTACCCCCACATTTCCAAAAAGAAGATCTCTTCTATTGTAAGCACTATATTTGTTTGGATCTTCCTTGTTTGGATTTTCCATGTCTGCCTCTTTTGTAAGAAGCTTTGGTATCCAAAGAGCTGTTTCTGAAAGAGTTAGAATGAGAGCTATTGTTGATTCTGTAACACCCCAAACAAGCTCTTCAAAATAGGAAACCTCTGTAAACCCTTCGAGCGTATCCGAACGAACAAAAGCTAGATAAGACTCACACTGAATATCTAAATCATTTAACCACCCATCCACACGCTCCCCACTATCCTTGTAACGACAACTAAAAGAGCATAAACCCTCTTCATCAGGGCTGTCTTCAGCACAATAGCGGCTTGAAACAGAATCGACAGACAAAAATTTTTTTGTGAATTCGTAAAACTCTTTTTTTGTACTTATCCCATCAAAAATTTCTTCTCTCACTCGTTCACAAATGGGAATTCCGTCTCTAGTTTGACCTACAAGTGTTTCATTTTCTTTGCAAAGAGGATCTATCAGCTCACACACTGGGCCTTTCTCATTTTCTTCATAGAAAATTTCTCCATTTTTTTCTAGCAACCTCTGTTTATAAGGAGCGATACATTGACACTGAATCCCTCCTTCTTCTATTACCTGAACTCTAGCGTGTTCATTGCACTCGTTTCCAATAATATCAGCTGGAGTAAGTTCTACGTAGTAATCTTCTTCTTTTGGGTATGTTCCGAGTTCGATAGGAGAGTTTGCTTCACACCTATTTTCAGAACAATCTTCAAGTGTTTTTGTGTCAAAAACATGAGTAAGATTATAACGAAATTGAATTTTTTTGGCACGATAACAAGACTCACTAGAACCATCATCGTCACAAAAAGGTCTAAAAAAGATAAAACTCAACAGGGGGTGACTTTTATCTTTTTTGCCAGGCTCTCCATCAAAAGAAAAAGCTACTTGTTTTGCAGGAGAGTCTCCTGCACTTTGTCCAGCAAGAAAACAGGAGAGAGGATTTTCCCACTTGGATTCATCAGTAAAATTGCAATTACTAGCCCCTGAGTCTTTGTAATCATCATTACCGATTAGAAGCAGAGGGTACCATGCATTTTCATCTTGAGCAGTCCCTGTCACTTGTAGAAGACATTTTTTAGAGGCAGAGGTTAGAGCAGCTCCAGATCTCTGACTCTCGTCATTTTTATTTACATACATGTCCACTTCACTTGCTGCAAGACCAAGACACTGTCTCAGCATATAATTTCCGTAAAGAGCATGGGAGGATGAGCTTGCATCGTCTGGTAAGAGCTTTGCTGAGCCAAAAAGCACATCAGGAATTAAAACCATACTCCCAATTCTTGTTCCCAGTGTGTTTCTTTTCTTAATGAAACGATTCACCTCAGTCTTACGGGTGTAGTTTCTTAGCATCATAGTGATACTGCTCACAAGAATAAGCGAAATAGCTGCTGTTGTGATAACCTGAACTAAAACACTGCCTTGCTCTTTGTTCATAGGCTCTGTCCTCCCAGGCTTTTTATCGACAAAAAGTCTGCTTCTGCTGATAGCAGCCACTCTATCCACTCTTAAAAAACAAAAGAACTTGTGCTACAGTAATCCTTTCCTCATGATAATCTCTACAGCTGTCATCTTATCATGTTTAATTTATTCAGAAATAGCAGCATTATAAGGGGTTTTATCTATGCCTTACACTAAAAACAAAATTTTAAACGAGTGGGTGAAGGAATCTGCAAAGTTAACCCAAGCTAAAAATACCCACTGGTGCACAGGCTCAGAAGAAGAGTACCAAGAGCTTATCAATCTTATGCTCCAGTCTGACACTCTTTATAAACTTAACACAGATGAGTACCGAGACTGCTATCTTCACAGATCAGATCCGAACGATGTGGCTCGCACAGAACATTTGACTTTTGTGTGCTCACAAGACAGGGAACAAGCTGGCCCCAATAACAACTGGATGGATCCAAAAGAAGCTAGAATGCTTTCCAATGAACTTTTTGCCGGCTCCATGAAAGATCGTACTCTCTATGTAGTTCCTTATTGCATGGGCCCCATCTCTTCTCCTTACTCTCAACTCGGTGTTGAAATCACAGACAGCCCTTATGTTGTTATTAATATGAAAATAATGACTCGCATGGGAACTCAAGCTCTTGAAAAAATTGATGAGGGAAAACCCTTTGTAAAAGGTCTCCACTGCACAGGAGATCTGTCTGTGGAGAAAAGACGCATACTTCATTTTCCAGAAACTGGAGAAATTCATAGCTTTAGCTCAGGTTATGGTGGAAATGCCCTCCTCGGCAAAAAATGCCATGCTCTCCGTATTGCTAGTTGGCAAGCAAGACAAGGTGGTTGGCTAGCAGAACACATGCTCATTGTTGGCATTGAAAACCCCGAAGGACAGAAGCACTATGTGGTGGCAGCATTTCCATCTGCTTGTGGTAAAACAAACCTTGCTATGTTGATCCCACCAAAAGAGTACAAAGGTTGGAAAGTCTGGACTGTGGGAGATGATATTGCTTGGATGCATGTGGGAGAGGACGGAAGACTCTATGCAATCAACCCAGAAGCAGGTTTTTTTGGGGTTGTGCCTGGGACCTCTGAGAAAACAAATCCAAACGCTCTTAATATGATTAAAAGCAATGCTATTTTCACAAATGTTGCCCTCACAGAAGATGGAGCACCCTGGTGGGAAGGTAAAACAAGTGGCAAACCAAAGATCAACTGGAAGGGAGAAGATTGTGATAATACTACAGGCCCAGCAGCTCACCCAAACTCTCGTTTCACTGTGTCTTCAAAAAACTGTGCTTCCTATGATGAAGCTGCAGAGGCTCAGAACGGTGTTCCCATCTCGGCTATTATTTTTGGTGGAAGACGCTCAAACTTAGTTCCTCTTGTTCTTGAGTCAAAGTCTTGGGAACATGGGGTTCTACTAGGAGCCACTATGGCTTCTCAAACAACAGCTGCAGCTACTGGAGAAACAGGAGTTCTGAGAAACGATCCTATGGCTATGAACCCTTTCTGTGGGTATCATTTTGGAAGTTATTGGGAGCACTGGGTTTCCTTTGCCAAAAGAGCTACAAACCTTCCAAGAATCTACAATGTGAACTGGTTTAGAACAGATGAAAATGGTAAGTTCATATGGCCTGGGTTTGGTGACAACCTTCGTGTTCTTGAATGGATCCTAAAAAGAGTAGAAGGAAAAACACAAGCTAAAGAAACTCCTATTGGAAACCTTCCTCTTATATCTGATCTTAACCTAGAACACCTAGATATTGATAAAAAAGCCCTCGAAAAACTGTGCAGCGTAGACTCAGGATGGACAGAAGAGATGAATAAGGTTGATGCTTTCTTACAAAAATTTGAACCAAAAGTTCCTAAAGAACTTTGGCAAGAAGTATCAAAAATAAAAGACGGACTAAAAGCCTAGATTTTTTAAAAAAATTATCATGATACACCCCTCCCTCACAAAAAGAAAAATAATCCACGTCGACATGGACTCCTTCTATGCTTCTGTGGAAATACTAGACAACCCAAGCCTTAAAGGCAAACCTGTCATTGTGGGAGGTTCTCCTCATTCAAGAGGAGTCGTAGCTACTTGTTCCTATGAAGCGAGAAAATTTGGTATCCATTCTGCTATGGCTTCTTCGAGAGCTTTTAAACTTTGTCCCCAAGCTATTTTTGTCCGAGGAAACTTTCCTCGTTACAAAGAAGTGTCACTTCAAATTAGAGAGATTTTTAGCCGCTTCACAACACTCATTGAACCTCTTTCTCTTGACGAAGCGTATCTCGATGTAACAGGGCATGAGCTTTATGCCACACAAATTGCAAAAAAAATAAAACACTTTATTCAAAAAGAAATTGGGCTCACAGCATCTGCAGGCGTTGGGCCCAATAAATTAATTGCAAAAATAGCTTCTGATTTGGACAAACCAAATGGACTTACAGTCATTCAACCTCATCAAGTAGAAGAGTTTATGAGAAATTTAGCTCTCAGAAAAATAAGTGGCATAGGCGAAGCCACTGAAAAAAAACTGCTGCAGTATAGCTTTAAAATCTGTTCTGATATTTGGCCTTACACAGAAGAAGAACTAAAAGAAAAACTAGGAGAACGACTAGGATCTTTTCTCTATACACGCACAAGAGGACTTGACGAAGACCCTATTCACACACATTGGGTGAGAAAATCTCTTGGCACAGAAACTACTTTTGCAGAAGATCTTCTTGATAGAGAAAAAATAAAAGAAGAACTTATTAAACTCTCAGAACAAGTAGCTGAGTCTCTCAAGAAAAAAAACTTAGCTGGTAAAACCATAACCCTCAAAGTCAAGTACTCAGATTTTAAAAGCATCACACGTGCAAAAAGCATAGAAGCAATAACCAATCAAAGTGCTCTTATCAACGAAACAGCGTATTCACTTCTTTCAAAAACACTCGCTGGTGAAAAACCTATTCGTTTACTAGGTCTATGTGTTTCTCGTTTTGAAGACAAAACTCAAGATACCTCTCAACTTTCTCTCATAGATTTGTTATGATAAAAATCATCATGATAGTCACCTGTTTTATTCAATTTTAAAGGCTAATTTTATGATTTTTCTTAGAATCGCTTCACTTTTGTTTTTACTTCAACCTTTTTTAGCAAAAGCAGAGAGCTATCTCAATCTCCATCAAGGTTATAGTAGCTTAGGAGGAAAAATCCTTTTAAACCTGCATATAACTAAAGGATCTGATGTTAATTTAAATATCACCATAGAACCAGAAGTTTCCTACTTTTTTGTAGAACGATTTGAGACTTTCCTAAATGTTAAGCTTAAACTGGACATCTTAAAAACAAAAGATAAAGAAGGAGAACAGGTCCTGACTTGGGGAATAGGAGTTGGGCCAAGATTTTATTTTACAGATTCTCGTTTTGCTCCCTATATAGGCGCTTCCTATAGCATAGAACTTGATAACTGGAGAGCAGAGTCCATGAGCTATCGCTACTCACTTGAGCCTGGTTTTCTCTACGGAGCGAATCCTCATCTTGGCATGAATTTTGGGCTACCAATTTCACTTAACTTTACAACGCACCATCATTTTAAAGGACTTGACTTACAAACAGGTCTACTAGGATTCAAATACATTAGTCACTAATACAAATTATATCACAAAGGATAAACTATGAGATTTATTTATTTTTCCATCTTTATTTTTTTTGTATTGAGCTGTCACCACATTGAAAACAATATGATCAATGAATTTGAAAACCCTTCTAGAGAAGTAATTACAGAATGTCTCAAGGCTAACCCAAAGCTAAGCCCAGAAGACTGTAATATAAAAAAATGCTTTAGTGACCCTTATACTCTTCACGGAATCATAGAAGTGACTCATGATGTGATCAGCATTTTAAAAGAGTTTAATGTGGATTATATGATTAATAGCGCAACTCTTCTTGGAGCCAAAAGGTTTCAAGCACCACTCCCTTGGGATGATGATGCTGATCTTGATATTATTGAAAAAGAATTTGAAAAAAACCTAACACACATTCAAAACAAACTAGAAGCCAAAGGTTATACAGTACACATCTACAAAACAAACCCCTTCACTGCCCAAGTGGATTTTTGGCAAATTTATTACTCAAAATTGAAATACAAAGCTCTTCTCACAAGAGTAAATCCAAAAATAACAAATACTGAAAAAGAAAGGCTCTGGAGAGCCTACCTAAAAGGAGATAACGTTCCTCATCTTGATATTTTTCCACTCTCAGAAAGCATAGATAAATTCACTCTACGAGGAATGTTTTCTTATCAAAATTATAGACGCGCTGACAGACTTCAACCAAAAAATTTTAATTTCTTAAAAGAAGTCTACAGAGGGCCTGAAAACATGGATGAAATTTATAGTAACTGGTACGGAGGAGGAGATGTCATAAGAGACTTTTTGGTTAAGCCTCCACACAGAACCACTTGCGCAGGACCTAGGTTTAAAGATATTAGAAATTCACCTGAGACTTTTAAGTACATGACAAAATATTTGAAACATGTTTTTCAAGATCAATATGACGTTATAGAGGAGATGCCTTAAAAAAAATTTTCTTGTTTTTTAGATGAAAAAAAATGAAGATTTTTGTCTTCCCTATTTTTCTTATCTTCAAAAATAAGAAACTCCCCTCGCCCTGGTAACAAAATAAAGGCCTCTGCTTCTGTTATTTGTTGAGGAAGACGATAAAAATTTTTAAATTCTAAAGTTTTTTTCTGAGTGGTTAATTCTTTCAGCTCAAGAATAATCTGGCATTTTTGAGACAGTATATTAAGACCACCCTCTTTACTATAAGCAAGCTCACTCAAATCGCAATGATCCATAGAAGAAGGAAGATGCCATACAGCAAGAGGCTCTAGATCAGAGCGAAAATACGAAATAGGAAATGGTTTTTCCTCATCGATTAGAAGATTGTCGTCAAAACCTTCTGGCTTTTCTCCTTTCAAGCCAAATTCTACAAGACTTGGAGGAAAATTTTCTTTGATCACAAGTACATGACCATTATTTAAAGGCAAAAACCCTTCGCCTAGTGCATTTTCATCTAGGTTATTTGGAGCGTCTTTATTTGTTTTTTCCATTGTAAAACGATCAAGATTAATAACCTGAGTGATTTCTTCAGCCTCTTCATCGTACATAAGAATCGTTGCTAAAGCTTCATTTAGCAGAAATATTTTTTTCTTTGGATCAACATAAATCCCTTCCCACTGTGTGGTTAAGAGTTTTTCTATTTCTCGACAAGATTTCACTTCCGTAGAATGACACATTCCAAATTTGTTTAATATCTTATCTTTAATATCTAAAAAAGTAGTACTAATAATCTTCTTTTTTTTTAAATCAATAGCACTCACAGCTATCTCAGAAGAAGCATCGCCTATAGTATAAATATAGTCCTTTTTGTCTCGCTTGTTGTGAAAAAGATAAGATCCAGAAATCTCGCTGAGTGGAATATTTTCAATTGAATCAACTGAAGAAAACTGACCTTCTAAGTCACTTTCTTTTGTGTTTTCAGATGATAAAAAAGAAATAATCATGATGACACCGAGTAAGCAAAAAATGACAGAAATAGACAAGTGACGAGAAGAAAGCTTGATGCTCATAGAAATACCTTTTACAATTAGCCACTGATTCTATTGTTTGGATAAAAAACGCTAATATTAGAGGTTTCATCATCTTTTTCGAGAAGCTCTGTTAGTTTTGTCAACTTCTCTGTATCAAGGTTTGTAATATTAAACACAAAAGAAGTTATACCGTCATAGCGCCTGGAACTGATAAATTGAAATTTTTTACACTGAGACTCAAGAATAGATTTTTCAACTTGACCAATAGAAATATTTTTCTTTGAATTATAAGTTAAAACTCCAAAATTAAGCCCTCGGAAAAATCTCGACACAAAGCTATTCCTCACAAAAGAATAACCTAAAAAAACAAGAACTAAAATAGCACCAATAATAGGCTTTGAAATGGCACAAGAAACAGCACAAGCCAAAGCAATCACAATGAAAGAAATATCTTCAGCTCTCTTAACAGGAGATCTGAAACGAACAAAAGAAAGTGTCCCAAGCAAACCAACAGAAAGAGGAAGACTGAATTGAACAAACCAAAATAGAGTCATAAGGCTTGGGGTCAAAAGAACAAGACTTCTAGACAAAGAAGCATCTGTTGGTTCAGACTCTCTAAAATAAACAGAGTAAAGAAAATGCAAAATAATTCCAAACAGGAGCGAAACAGTCAACATAGTAATGTAGGCATACACTTGCTCATTTGTAAGGGGTATAGTGCTTCCGCCTGAAAAATTAAATAACTCCACCAGTTGTTCCATAAGAAAATCCCCCTTAATCTTGTCCAGATAAATAATTAAGACCAAGCATAAACTTAGAACATGAAATTTGAGGCAAAGAGATAACTCCCATAAAAGGAAGATTTGGTCTGCTCTCTCTTGTCTTAACTTCTAATACATGAAAAGGGAAGATCGAAGAATGAGCTATCATCTGAGAACGATTTAAAAAACTAGAAAGTTCTGACACTTCAATATTTGTATCAAGAGTGATTCTATAATCATAAATACGGTAGCGGTGTCTTTTATATTTTACTCGTAAAACAGGTATAAGGTGACCGTAAGAAGCTGCATTTATTTGAATAGCTTCAAACTCTAAGCAATTTTTATCAAGAGGAATAATATCAGACCATGCAGGAGCTATTTGATCTTTAAAATGAACAGGTATGATTTTAGATTTATATTTACTCACAGCTGAAAGGTTCTTCATTTTCTGATGAACCTGATTGTAACTACCGTCTCCGTAACCTCTAATCCGAAACTTAGCTTTTTTGGCCTCACCATTCACACATTCATCATACATTTTCCTATCAATCGTATCGTAGTAGATAGAATCTACAATACCAACTGAAAATGGATCAAGACCACCTACAAAACTTTCGAGAAGAGAAATCACTTGAGTTAAGTGTCTATGCTGCACTCTATATTTATACTCGTAGTAAGAATAAGTCTCTGGTTCTTTGTCATAGAGAATATAACCTTGCTTTTGCACTTAAACTCCCCCTTATAAAATAGGATAGAAAGGATTTGTCAAAAGTTAAAAGTACATTTTCTTAATTTTTTTTGAAATTCTTGTTTTTCTTTAGAGAAGAAAAGAGAAAAAATTAAAAATTAATAGACTTTGCAGAACGAGGACACAAAATTACATCTCTGATATTTTGCATACCAGATATAAACATGACAAGACGTTCAAACCCAACTCCAAACCCAGAGTGCACAACACTTCCTTGGCGCCTTAAGTCTAAATACCACCAGAGACCTTCTTTATGAATTCCTAGCTCATCCATTCGTCTTTCAAGAAAGTCATAGCGCTCTTCTCTTTGACTTCCACCAACGAGTTCTCCAATTTTAGGAACAAGAAGGTCCATAGCTGCTACTGTTTTTCCGTCATCATTAAGACGCATATAAAAAGATTTTATCTCTTTTGGGTAGTCTGTCACTGTCACAGGCTTGTTAAAAACAACCTCAGACAAATAACGTTCATGTTCTGTCTGAAGATCACAACCCCATGCCACAGGAAACTCAAATGCTTGCTTAGATTTTTTTAAAATCTCTATGGCTTCTGTATAAGTCACATGACCAAAATTAGAGTCAGCAATAGCACGAAGAGAGTCAAGAGATGTTCTCTTATAAAATTTTTCAAAAAAATCAATTTCTTCTTCACACTGCTCAAGAGCGTAGCGAACAAGATAACGAATAAAATCTTCTGCTACGAGACGGTTTGTGGTTAAATCGCAAAATGCCATCTCTGGTTCAATCATCCAAAATTCAGCTAAATGTCTTGTTGTATTTGAGTTTTCAGCGCGGAATGTTGGGCCAAATGTATAAACTCTACCGTGTGACATAGCTAAGATTTCAGCTTGCAACTGACCACTCACAGTCAAAAATGAAGACTGACCAAAAAAATCTTCTGACCATAATTCTTGACTTTTTGAAGCCTGAGCCAACTTATCACCAGATAAAGAAGTGACGCGGAAAAGCTCCCCAGCTCCCTCACAATCGGACGCTGTCAAAATTGGCGTCTGAGCCCATAAAAATCCACGTTCAGAAAAATACTTATGCACCCCTTGAGAAAGCACATTGCGTAAACGAAACAGGGCACTAAAAGTATTACTACGCCCTCTTAAGTGAGCTATTTCTCTCAAAAATTCCAGTGTGTGCCCTTTTTTTTGTAAAGGATAACTCTCTGTAACAGTGCCAAGCACCCTGAAACTTGAAACTAAAAGCTCAACCGCTTGCCCCTCACCCATAGAATCCTTCAAAAATCCTTTCACCTCAACACTTGCTCCAGTTTGAACAGTGGAAAGACTTTCAAAGTGTGGATTCGTAGCCTCAACCACAGCTTGAAGAGAATCCTGGCAAGAACCATCTGTGAGAGCTAAAAAAGCCAAATTTTTTGAAACACGCTTACTTTTGACCCAAGCTCCTATTGTCACTTCTTTTTCTTTTTGTAATCCACTAGAAAGAAGAGTTTTAACTGTATCTGGCAACATTGTTTACATCCTAAGGCAAGTTCATCATTAGGTTAGAAATATTCTTCTCCATATAGCACTAAAGGTCTTGGCTGTAAAGCGCTGCGATATTTTCTGTCATAAGATTCCAGGAGAAGCCGCGTGTAAAAAGACTTCGCTTTTCTTTTTTTTCTTTTGTTTCTAACTTAAACTCTGAAAAAGTCTTCCTTAAACCGTGCAACAGTCCATCACAATCAAGAGTGTCAAAGTAACTCACCTCGTCTTGCAAGACTTCATAAAGGGCACTTTCTCTTGAGCTGAGTACATGCGCTCCAAAAGACAAGGCCTCTAGAGGAGGAAGACCAAACCCCTCATAAAAAGAAGGGAAAACAAAAAGATCACACAGAGAATAGCATGCAACTAACTCTTCTTCTGACAAAGTGTCTAAGAACAGAAATTTAGAAGCTGGGAATGAATTTTTTGTCACATCTTGCGGAAGTGACCCTGCGACAACAAGAAAAACATTCGTATCTAGTTTATTATAAGCAAGGAGTAAATTTCTTATATTTTTATGTTTTTTCGGACTAGATAAACAGAAACAAAACTTCTTTGGCAAATTGAGTTTTTTTCTTACTCTCTCTCTAGAGGAAAGAGAGAGAGGGCGTAATTCGACACCACACGGGAAAATCTTAATTTTTTTTTCAAACTGCTCCCCATAATAGTTTAAGATTTCTTTTTTAGAAAAAGAAGAGACAGTCACAACAAACTTGGCTAATCGAATTTGAACAGAGACAACAAAGCGATAGTAAATTTTATGAAAGATTGTGTAATCTTTTTCTCTCACAAGATGATTCACATCATGAAGAGTTAAAACAAACGGTTTAGGACAAAAAAAAGGGACTAAAAAAGAAGGAGAATGAAAAAAATCAATTTTGAATTTCAAAAGATAAAAAGGGATAATAAACTGCTCTTTTAAGCTTATAGGTTCTGCTCCTGTTTCTAAAAAAACAAACTTTGTTTGGAATGATTCATTTTTTAAAAAACTATTTTTTCGAACAAAAATAAAAATCTGAAATTTTTTTTCTTCTAGTTTTAAATTTTTAAGAATCTCAAAGCTATAGCGAGCAATCCCATGAGAGGGAGGATCTGTGATAAAGCGTCCATCTATAGCTATTCTCTTCATGAAGCAAAAACCTTTTTTTACACGCATTCAATCCAATTGTTCAAAAGATTTAAAAAACGCTCATTTTCTATTTCCTTTTCAAAAAACAGTTCGTGTTTTCCTTGAAACAAAAAAAGGCTTGACATGTTTTGAGGAGATTTAAAAAACATTTTTTTCACAAACTTGTAAATAGCTCTATTAGAAACAATTTGCTCTTGGTCAACGACACAGAACGAAACGGGTGATTTAAGTTCACTTAGATTAGCTGTTTTAGTCACATAAAAAATAGCTCTAAGAGTAGCAAAAACCCAGGCAAAACTAGCCTCCTCTGGGGGACAAGGAGACTGCTTCAAAGCCTTGTAGTGCAGAGGATTTGCCGTGAGAAGGTTATCCTCAAAACGGTCTGCTATCTTATACTCTCTCCAGCGTTTTTTCCCAAAACAAGCAAAAGTCAAGATCCCAGAGAGAAAAAAAACACCCAAAAGCCACACTCTTGTCTTTCGTAAACCAAGAAGAGGACACACTAAAAAAAGTTTTTTAGGAGAAAAAAAACCTTTCAATGTTCCATAGAGAGCAATTAACCCCCCCATAGAAAAAGCAATAATAGAGTAAGAGTCGTTTATTTTTAAAGTTTTTAATAAATTTTTTATATCTGAGCAAAACAGGCGATAAGAGTTAACATGAAAACGATAGCCTGAAGAAAAACCTTGACCCCTATGATCCACAATAAGAAGAGCTGTGTTTTCATCTATATTAAGCACATGTGGTAAATAATTATATTTTTCAATATACTCACCACGTCCAGGTAAAAACAAAAGATATTTTTTAATCTCAAGGATTCCTGGTTTTCTATAAAAACCATACCTCAAAGTTTCACCTTTCGACTCAAAAGTACACAAGGTCCAAGCCATCCTAACCTCTTTTGTTTTTTAACCAAGTAAAAAGTTCGCGAGGATAATTTGTACACAAGCCGTGCACACCCATAGTGTACATCACTTCCCAAAATTTTTCTCTGTCCTTATCCTCCACACCAACACGAGATACCCAAGGATAAATCACACGTTCATCTGCATGAAGTTTGTAAATCATGTCATAAGTAAGGATGTCAGCCTGAGGGTGGAAAAACCATTTTTTGTGTTCTTTTAAGTAAGACAAAGGACTGTTTTTATAGCTATTTCTCTCTTCCCACAAGAGAGCTAACTGCAACCCATCATTTAAAAGTTCAAGAGTTTCAAGAGGAGCCAAATGAAAACAAGAAATCACAAGCCTATTCTTATAGGAAGTGGGTGATAAAAAATCAAAAAATTTTTTTGCTTTTTCTTTTGTTTTATCTTTTAACTCCACATTAACAAGAAGAAACGGAGTTAGTTCTTCAAGACAGGAGGCAAGAGAGGGAAGATTTTCTCCATTTAAAAGCTTGTATGATTTTAACTCTTTTTCTGTAAGAGAGCTTATTTTTTCTTCTCTACCGCAGGATTTTTTTAAAGAATCATCATGAGAAATCCAAAAAGTACCATCCTGTGCGCACCAAGTATCGAGTTCAATCATAAAAGCACAAGCTTCAATAGCTTTTCGAAAGGATTCTAAACTATTTTCA
>Ga0172367_10007060_pt1 | contig 12982 bp, 10 predicted proteins | sample Lak10m_FD_114542 | JGI IMG/M metagenome (GOLD analysis project Ga0172367, IMG submission 114542) | Freshwater microbial communities from Kabuno Bay, South-Kivu, Congo - kab_022012_10m | ecosystem: Environmental > Aquatic > Freshwater > Lake | place: Democratic Republic of the Congo: South-Kivu...
ATTATAATATATTTAGTTTTGTTATTTACATTAAAATTATAAAATATTTAGTTTATTATTTACATTAAAATTATAATATATTTAGTTTTGTTATTTACATTAAAATTATAAAATATTTAGTTTTTAATATTTTTATTAAAATTATAAATATATTTATATTTATATTTAATTTTAATATAATAATTATTTAATAGATATGATATTATTAATTACATCAATTTTAATATGTATTATAATTATTTTATATATTTATTTTAATTATAAATATGAAAAATTTTCAAATATTAATGCTAAAGAAGAAATATTAAATATTAAAAAAAATTATGATTTATTATATAATGAAAAAAATTCAAAAAATATATTAATTGTTAAAAATAATATTGATAAATCTATAAAAAATATTGAAAAAATACTTATTAATAATTATGATAAATATAAATTAAATAATTTATATTATAATGAATTAATACCATTATTAGATAATTATAATAAAAATGATTTTTTAATTGTTATAAATAAAATTGATTTTTTAATAGATTATTCTTTTAATAGTTCTTATCATGATTTTTCAATAATTATAAATAATATTAAAACTGAATTTAAAAATTTAAATATTTTATATAAAGATGTTTATATTAATAAATCTAATAATATTCTTAATAATAAAAATGAAATTGAAATTAAAATACAAAAAATTTATAGTTTATTACTAAAAATTACTACACATGATGATTTAAATTCTTCTGGTATTATTTTAATATTAAATACAACACTTAAAAGAGCTTATGAAACGAATGATATTACACAAATTAATAGTTTAATATTAACATTTGATGAAAAAATTAAAAATCTTAATAATAAATTTAATAATATAAATATTGATAATAATAAAAAATTTGATTTTAAAGGAATTGAAATTGATAATAATGTTAATATTATTGAACCTACTACAACTATTTCTATTCATAAAGATAGAAAAGTTATTAAATTAATTCAAGATGATTTTAATAATATTTATAATTCTTTTGATTTAATAAATATTATTTATAAAAATAATGGAGATAAAAAACAATTAATTGAACTTAATGATATTATTTTTAAATCTATTGATAATATAATTTCTTATAATAATACTGATATTGAATATAAAAATAAAATTACTAGTATTAAAATTATTATTATTACACCAATTTTAAATAAAGAACTTAAAGAAAGTTATAAAATTAATAAAGATAATGATATTATTAAAATTAAAAATAAATTTTATGATGGTATTATTGAAATTAAAAATATTATTATTAATAGTTTTACTAAAAATAGAAATGATAATAATAGAGAAATTTGTTTAAAAGAAATTATTGAAGCAATACTTAATAATAATTATCCTATTGAAATTAAAAAACTTAAAGGTTGTAATAATTCTATTTTTATTTCTAATAATAATTTAACTATTTATCCTCATTTAGCTATTTCTAATAATAATGGTAAAACTTGGAATTTTGCTACTGATTTTTTAGAATACAAAAATACGGGTAATAAAACTAGTGATTTCTTATATACATATAAATTAGCTACTAATGATGGAAAAAATTTAAATTTTATTAATTAGGTAAATTCATTGATTTCACATTTACACCTAATGTTCTCATTAATGATGAATAAGTTTTTTTATTATATATTGCTTTTCCACTTTCTATATCATTTATTATTGATGGTTGAATATTAAATTTTTTTGCTAAATCTGCTTGTGACATTTTTTTTGCTGTTCTTGCTGATTGTAATGCTATTGATAATTCTTTACTATAAGTTTTTAATTTTTCTGGCATCTCTCCATCATCTTCTATCGTTTTTGGTTTAGTAGTATTATTATTAATATATTTTACTGGTTTTTTTAATACCACTACGTCCCAATCTTGATATATTACCATTCTTTTTTTATATTTTTAATATATAAAAATTTCATTTTTTTTTTATATATTATTTTTATCGAAAAGGATTTAAACATTAAAGCAAATAATATAATTAAAAAGGGTATATGTCAAAAGTTAATCAAGTAGTCGATAAATTTAAATCATCAATTGATACTACTAACGATTATTCTATTAAAGATTTAACTAAAATTCTTGAAGGTGTTTATAAAGATGTTTATGGTAATAAAAAAAAATCATCTAATACAGAAAAAAAACAACCTAGTGCATATAATCTTTATGTTAGGGATGAAATTGAAAAAATTAAAAAAGAAGGTTTACCTGATGTTGATCCAAAAGATTATATGAGAATTGCTGCTCAACGTTGGAGAGCTTTAAAAGAAACTAAAGAATAATTTCATTTTTTTTTGTTCATTTAAAATAAATATTTAAATTAATAGAAATTAAATGGTTCTTCTTCATTTAAGAACTGATAATATTCAAAATTTAATTTTAGCTAAATTTGATAGTATTTATGATAGAGCTTATATTCAATTTTCTAATATTAATAATTTTATTTATTATGCTGGTTTATCTAATAATTCTATTAAAATTTATAATCCTAATAATATTTTTGATAATGGTATTTCTTATAATTCTAATATTTTAAAAGTTGATTGTTTTGATACACAAATTATTAAAAATTATAATTTTACTATTTTTCCTAATATTTATACTTTATTAGATGATTATAATTTCTTTGAACCTACATCTATTTCTCTTTTTGATTTCTCTAGATGTTTTGATTTAAATTTTTCTAGTTATTGGATGTCTGCTAATATTTATAGTCCTATTTCTGGTCTCTCCAGAACTGATGATAATTCTTTTAAATTTCAAGAAAGTTTTGGACATTGGGTTAAAATAAAATTTCCTTATCCTATTATTCCTATTGGTTTTAGTGTTAATTCTATTTCTAATTTTGAAGACCCTCTCTTTTTTGATGTTTATGTTTCTAATGATAATATTAATTGGATTAAAATTTTAGTTGTTAATTCTATTATTTCTAGTGCTGAGTTTTTTTTTAGAAATAATACTACTTTTTATCTTTATATTTCTATTGTTATTACTAAAATTAATATCAATCCTAATATTAACTCTTTTCAATCTTTTAAAATTTATGAACTTAAAATTTTTAGTAATCCTATTTTAAATATTGATACTAAAATTAAAATTTGCAATAATAATATTTATAATCTTAATTCTATTAATACTAAAACTCTTTTATTAAATGATATTCCTATTAATTCTCAAATCGATTTAAATAATTATCTTGTTGCACAAGCTATTGAAACTTTTAAATCTAAATATGGTATCTTTTGGAATAATAATAATGGTATTGGGTTTTTAGATTCTAATATTGTTTCTCGTATTGCTATTAATAGTAATTATGCTAATTCTTTTTTAGATATTAATGGTGATATCTCTTTTAAACATCGTTCTATTAATAATAAAATTATTATTAATAATTTCTCTTTTAATTATCCTTCTTCTTTTATTTATATTGGTAAAATTACTTTCTCTAATAATACTAAAAATTATTTTCATTTAACTATTTTTTTATATGAATTAGATAAATTTTATTTTCAAACTATTAATATTTATGGTTATTCTTTTCTTTCTAATAATTTACTTAATATTTATTGGGATACTTCTTTAGATAATTCTTTATTTATTCAAAGAATTACTGATATTATTTATGTTTATGATACTATTTTAACTAATAAAACTTCTATTAAATTTTTTATTAAATATAATGATCTTCTCGATCTTACTAAATCTCAAACTATTAATTCTTCTAGAGATTTTGTTTTTAATCATATTTTTATTGATGCTTTAAATACTTCCTCTAGTTTTGATATTGAATTCTTCCCTCCTATTTCTAATGAAGTTTTTGGTAATACTAATTTCTTTAAAGCTAATCTTATTAATACTATTATTTTAAATAATAATGGTTCTTTTTATTCTAATTTAGCTATTTCTAACTTAATTCTTAATAATTCTTCTATTAAACCTAATAATTTTCTTATGCTTAATTCAAATTTTATTATCTCTGATTCTGGTATTTCTTCTAATCTTTTTACCAATTTAAATAATTTAATCCCTAATCAATTTATTATTTCTGATAATAATGGATTTCTTAATACTTTTGATTTCTCGTGTAATCTTTTAAGTAATATTAATTTTAATGTTAAATTTAATAATTCTATTCTTATTTCTAGTAATAATCTTTTTCAACCTTTTTTTATTAATAAAAATAATTTATCTAATCTTAATTTTATTCATTCTATTCCTAATTCTATTTTAATTATTAATTCTAATAATCAATTACAAACAACTTCTTCTGTTAATATTCTTAATATTAGTAATCTTTTACAATTATTTAATTTTAATACTAATAATAATTTTACTTTTTGTAATTCTAATCTTTCTATTAATTCTTTTGCTATCTCTTCTAATCTTTTTATTGGTAATAATTTTATTACTAGTAATTATAAATTTAATCGTATTTCTGTTAATAATAGAGAAATTGCTGATGATATTTTTAAATTAATTATTAGAGTTCCCGGTTTTAATGATTCTATTTTATCTACTATTCATTCTATTAATTCTGGTATTATTAATTATCTTATTAAACTTGATAGTGGATTTAATATTAATTTAGAAGTTGATAGAAATGATGATAATCCTGATATTACACGTAAAGTTTATAATATTTTTAATAAATCTAAAGATTCTTTCTGGCTATCTCAAGCTAATTTTAGAAGTTTCTCTAATTCTTCTTATGGTGCTGATAAATATCTTTATAATGATACTAATTTAATTTCTAGATGTGGTGCTTATATTATTTTTGATTTGGGACAACGTTTTGTTCTTAATATGTATGTTATTTATGTTAATTTTAATAATATTATTAATTCTATTAGAGATTTTAAATTATTCGGTTATTCTTCTAATAATTCTTGGATTCTTTTAGATTCTCGTTCTAATCAATTCTTTCTTAATAATTTATCTCCTAATGTTTTTCGTATTAATAGAAATAATTTTGATGTTTTTACTAAATTTGCTATTTGTATTATTAATTCTCATAATAATGACCCTGTTGTTCCTACTGCTATTTCTATTAATTCTATTGAATTTTATGGAGTTCCTTTTAATAATGATTATTATTCTTCCTCTAATTCTATTACTTATAATTATGAAAATAATATTACTTTATTAAGTTTTAGTAATGTTGGTATTAATAATATTAATCCTTATTCTTTTTTAAGTATTGGTAATGACTTAATTAATAATTCTAAAGAAACTTTATTAAATCTTAATCATCCTTCCCCTATTTCTTCCTTTAATATTGAAAAACCTATTATTAATATTACCAGACCTTCCAGTAATTCTTCTGGTTCTGGAGGTATTAAAGTTTCTCATTTTATTAATAGTTGGCTTAATAGTAATACTAATTATACTATTAAATTATCACATAATAATACTGATAATGAACAAATTGTTTTATCTATGAATAGTGATGCTAAAATTGGTATTGGTGGACATCCTCATTCTAATTTAAATTCTAATGCTTTATCTATCTTTAATAGTGGTATTAATTTTCATAATAATTCTAATTTTATTAATTTATCTACTTCTAATATATCCTCTAATTATTCTATTGTTTTCCCTTCCTCTCCCGGTATTTTTGATACTACTTTTTTTATTAATAATGTTAGTAATAATATTTTATATTTAAATTTTGATGACCCTGTTGAAAAAATGGTTCGTAAACCTCATATTAAATTTGGTGATCAAACTAAATTTGCACGTAAAGAAAATGGAGTTGTTATTCAAATTGCTGGTAATTGTTTAATTGGTAAAGATAATATTGAACCTAATCAACTTAATAGTGCTTTTTTACAAAATACTTTATGTGTTGCTGGGACTATTTATAGCACTTTAGATATTTCTACTGATTCTGATATTTCTTATAAATATAATATTAAACTTATTGATGACCCTTTAACTAAAATTAATAAAATTTCCGGTTATACTTTTAATCGTTATGATACTAATGATAATAATAGATATACTGGTTTAATTGCTCAAGAGGTTATTAAAGTTATGCCTGAAGTTATTATTAAAAAACATGATGGTAAATATAGAATTATTTATAATAATTTAGCTGGTTTATTTGTTGAATCTATTAAATTATTAAATAATAAATTATTTTGGCTTGAAATTAAAATTGATATTTTATTTTTCTTATTTTTTATTTCATTTTTCTATTTTATTTATAAATAATTTAATTACAATGTCTCATTATATCACTTTGTTCTAATTCTTCTTGTTGATTTCTTATTATTTGTAATGCTATTGTTAAATTTTTATAATAATCTTTTTTTATTTTTATTATTTCATTATCTTCTGGTATTAATGATATTAATTCGGCACTTAAATTTATTAATTTAAATTCTATTTTTTTTATTTCATTTTGAATTTCCATTTTATTATTTCTAAATAAAAAAAATGATTTAAAATATTACTTTTTATTTATATATTATATGATTACTAATCGTGAAAGTTTAAAAGAAAAAATACACGAAATACATAATTATATGCGTAATAATGGTATTGGTTATGGTATGAATGCTTTAAAAGTTTTCAATTTCTTATATGGTTTAATGAAAATTGAAGATTATAATCAAGATTTATTCGAAGAAAAACATAGATTTTCATATTTACTCAAATTAGCTAACAATTACAGTGATACAACTGGTAAAATTATAGATGATATTATTGAATTTATATATTATAATGATAAATTAAAACCATTATTATATTATGAAATTCCTAAAGATTTAAATACTGATGTTTATAATCATTTAATTAAAGAAATATATACTATTAAAGATGCAGAACAAACTGCTAATGAGTTATTATGTGGTAAAGTTTATGAATATTTTATTGGAAGAGATCAAACATCAATTTCTGAATTAGGAGCCTATTTTACAAATAGAAGAATAGTTGAATTTATTTTAAATAAAATTGATATTCAATTAAAAGCTGACGGTTCTATTCCTAAAATGTCTGATATGTTCGGAGGTAGTGGAGGATTTACTACAGGTTATATGAATTATATTAATCAAAATTTTAAAATTGATTGGAATAAAAATATTAATAATATTTATCATTATGATATTAATGAAGATGTTTTAAATTCTGCACGTCTTGAATTATACTGTTTATCTAATGGTGTGTTTCCTAATAAAAATAATATTAAAAAAGTTAATTCATTTAAATGTGAATTTGCAACAAAATTTAATTTAATTATTACTAATCCACCTTATGGAGGAGATAAAAAAATTACATCAGCTAAAAAAGAAAAAAGAGATAAAGTTAAAGAATATTTAAAAAAACTAATTGATAGTGATATTAATGAAGATGTTAAGATAAATAGAAGACAACAATTAGAAAAACTTAAATTGGAAGAAAAAGCAGAAATAAATGAAAATGAAAAACAAACAGTTAATATAGATACTTGTAGTGTAATATTACAAAAATTTGCAAGTAAAAATAAACTTACTGGAAAAGATAAAGAGGCATGTTCTTTAATGTTAATGATGGAATTATTGGAAGATAATGGATTAGCTGTTGGTGTTCTTAAAGAGGGTTTATTTTTTGATAGTAAATATAAAGATTTACGCAAATTTATTATTGAAAATTATAATATAAAAGCTATTATTAGTATTCCACAAAATCAATTTGAAAATACAGCTACTAAAACATCAATTATTATATTCGAAAAAGGAAGTATTACTAATAATATTGAATTTAGTGAATTAGTTGTTAATACTTATGAAAAAGATGAATTTATTGAATTTAATAATGAAATTCATTTATCTTGCTGTAAAGGAGATATTAAAGATGTTGAAGAAATACACATAAATACAGTTTCTAAAACTTCAATTTTAAATAATAAAAGTTATTCATTTAATTATAAAGATTATAATGATGAAAAAATTATTTGTGGTGATGATTTTAAATTAGTTAAAATTAAAGATTTATGCGAATTTATGCCTAAAAGTAATAAATCAGCTTCTTATGGTAAAGATTATGGATTATATAATTTCTATACATCCAGTTATAATATTAAAAGATGTGATGAAGTTGATTATAATGAAACTCATTTAATTATTGGAACAGGTGGTAATATTAATATAAAAATAGATAATAATTTCAGTTGTTCTGCAGATAATTTAATTATTAAAAGTAAATATGATTATTATATTTATTATTTATTAATAGCAAATCAACATTTATTAGCAAAAAAATTTACAGGTTCAACTATTAAACATTTATCTAAAAATTATTTAGAACAATTAGAAATTCCTATTCCTAAAACTCAAGAATTAATTGATTATTGGACTAATAAAATTAATCAACCTTATAATCTCAAACAACAAAAAGAAAAACGATTTAAAGATATTGAAGAAGAAATTAAAAATAAAATTAAAGATATACACGTAAATTATGAATGTGAAGAAGTAATATTAGGTGATATTATTAATTATATATCTAAAAAAAATAAATATAAAGCAATTGATGGATATAAAAATGGTAAATATAAATTCTTTACATCAAGTCAAACTAATATTTTATATAGAAATGATTATGAATTTGAAGATACATATATATTATTAGGTCGTGGTGGTAATATGTCTATACATATTAGCAATAAATTTTCAGTATCACACGATGATGTTTATGTTATTAATAGTAAAATACAATTAAATATATATTATTTATATTATTTATTAATTATTAATAATGATTTAATTAATGAAACTTTTAAAGGTTCAACTATTAAGCATACATCAAAAACAAAATTAGATGAAATTAATATAAAATTACCTAAAGATAAAAAAATAATTGATAATCTTCAACCTCTATTTAATGAAGTTGAAGAATTACAAAAAGAAATTAAAGATTTAGATAAAATTTATAATGATTATCTTCTGGAATTATCTAAATTTGCTATTAAAAATCATGAATATAAAGAAGAAGTTAAAGAAGATATTAATAGTAAAAAATCATTAACTGTTAATGATTTAAGGGACCAGTGCAAATCTTTAGGTATTAAGGGATATTCTAAAAAGAAAAAAGAAGAATTAATTGAATTAATTAAAAATCATAAATAATTATCTTCTTATTTTTTTTATATTTAATTCTAATTCATTTTCTATATTTGTAAATTCTCTATAGAAATCATTAGGATTTTTAGGTAATTCTTCATATATTTCCATTGCTTTATTGTAATTTTCTATTGATTTTATATTTTTTTCTTTACAGAATTTTATCCATTCTTCTTTTGTTTTTATAAATTTACTGGTATCATAATTTAAGAAATCACACCAATTTATCCATACACCTTTCTTTATAAAATACATTTCAGGATTTTCTATATAATATTCGTGTTTCTCTCTCGATTCTAAATAATCATTCCTTGAATTCAATTTTAACGATTTATTTATATTTTGAATATAATTATATTCATTCTGTTGTTCCGTTAAATCGCATATAATATCTTTCTTATGTCTCAATTTTAATTTTATTCTTATTAATAATTCCTTATTATCCATCAATTCATATTTATCACCCAAATCTCTATCTTTTATCCTTATATCTTTTTGTGTAATATTAGAAATATTACCAATTATTAATTTTTGTTCTATATTACCATCTATTATTGATAACTGATTTATTATATTTCTTATATTACTAAATCCAGTTTCTGTTATATATGGTAATATATAATAAGCTATTTTTTCTGGATTTTTATTATATAATCTATTTGGTCTTAATATTTTTTGAACTATATTTATTTCACTTATCATATTACAAGCTATACATATTCCATCTAAAATAGGACAATTAACACCTTCACTAAATATTTGAATACAACTGATAATTCCATATTTTGATTTCTCAAATTTTTCAATATTTTCTTTTATTATTTCTTGTTTTAATCCACTATGTAATGAATTATTATATAATTCTTCTTTATTTATATCTATTATACCATAATTCATTATTTCTTCTATATAACTATTCACCAAATTTGCATCTTCTATTGTATTTGTATATATTAAAATATGTTTAGGATATATTGATAATGTTTTTAATGTCATATATGCTGATATATATAAATCCTTATTTTTAATATTATCTCCTATTTTATCTCTTATTTCTATCAATTCTTCTAATGAATTCTTAATTAATATTAATTTATAATCTGTTATTTTTTTATTTTTTATTGCCCATCCTACTGTTTTTTCATCAATTATTTTTCCAAATATTTCCTCATTATCCATAGAATAACCTATTGAATTATTCATTACCTTTGGTGTTGCTGTCATGTATAATGATTTATTTGATTTTATTTTATGAAATTCTATAAATCTTCTATTATTTTCTGTATTTATATTTACTAAATGATGACATTCGTCAGCAATTTTAAAATCAAAATTAAATTCATAATTATTAAATAAATAGCAAGAATAATAAGTTGTAATTATAAATAATTCATTTTCTTTTTTATAAATTTCTTTTATTTCTTCTATTGTATTTATTCCAAGTATTAATATTTGTATTTCATTATAAATTTTTCTAATTTCTTCTGCATATTGTTGTTGTAAATAACAACTTGGAACTCCAATAATTATTTTTTTAAAATTTAATTCTTTTACTATTAATATTGACATTATACTCTTACCAATTCCACATGACCAAATTAATTTACCTTCATTATTATCATTATAATATTTATCTATTTTATTTAAAACTTCTTCTTGATAATCTTTTGGTTTTATTATTAATAATTCATTTCTTTTTCTAAATAATTTTTCATAATTATTTATAATTAATTTATTTCTGTTTTTTATATTAATTCTTTTAATTTCTTCTTCATTTATTAATTTAAATTTAATTTTTGATTTCAATAAAAATTCTTCTATTTTTGTTTCTATCTCTCTATTATAAAATTCAGTTCCACCATTAAAATAAATATTTAATTTCTTAAATTTTATTTTTAATAATTTATCTATTATTATTAACTGTTGTTGATTTACATCCAATTCTAATATTTTTATAAAATATCCTCTTTCTATTTCTCCTGTTATATAACTATTATTTCTATCTTTTATTGATGTTGTTATTCCTAGTTTTAATACATTTCTTATTTTATACCATTCATTATCTCTAATATAAATATATCCTTTTTCTATTTTTAAATCTTTCATTTTTCAATTTATATAATTGAAATTATTCATTTTTTTAATATTTATTTTTCAATTTCTAATACTTTATTTTCTACTAATAATTTTAAAATTAAATCAAATGAAATAGTTCTTTTATTTATTTTATTTAAAAATAATTTTATTTTTGGTGTTAATATTTTTAAAGATAAAAAGTAATCTGTTATTTTTTTTAAATTTTTATTTAAATTTGCATTCTTATTTTGATTTATTTTATTTATACTAAATAGATATTTTGATTTTGGTAAATAATATTTTATATCATTAATTTTATAAAACAAATTTGTTTTTTTCTTTATTTTCTCAAATAAAAATGTTGTTGTTATATTTTTATATCTATTTTTTCTATTTCTTTTATTATAAAAAATATTGTTAAATAAATCTGAGCTATATAATTAAATAATTCTTTCTCTGTTATATTTAATTTATTTATATAATCTTCTAAATCTCCTTCATATAATTTTGTAAATATTATTGGTAATTTACTATGAAGATATTTTTCAAATCCTAATTCAGGATCTAGTTTTTTTGAAAAACCTTTTATTATATTTTTTTGAATTATTAATGGTAAATGTGCTATCTTTTTTACATCTTTATATATTTTATTATATTCATTATTCATATAATAACATATTATATATCCATAATAAACTGGAAAATGAATGCTTTTTCCTTGAATTTTTAATAATAATTCATTTGGAACACTTTCATATAATGTTTTACTTCCTAATTGACAAGCAATTTTATAATTTTTATTATTTATTTTAATTATTCCTGAATATATTTCATATTTATCACTATTATTTTTATTTAATTTTTTTATTAAATATATATTATCATTTATTTTAATTTTATTTTTATCATAATAAGGACACGCATTAATTTTATTATTTTCCTTAAAATAATTATTTATTATTATTTTCTATTTCTTCCATTATTTAATACTAATAATAGAATATTATATTATTTATTATTTTTTTAAATATATTCTTTAATTTTAATATTCATTTAAATTTATTTTTATTATATATATGTATTAAAATATAGCTAAATAATTAAAAAATGATAACATTTATTTTTATTTTTTATAAACATTATGTCATTCTATTCGCACACTATGAATTTTCTTTCAAATGCAATAGTTTATCATTTTGAATCTGAGTTAGTGCGTTTTAAATTTTTCTCTGGTCTTTCGCTTTACAATATTTATTATAGTGCAAGGTTTCATCTTCCTTTGATTATTTCTTATGTATATAACTCTGACTCTATGTCTTCTTCTTTCCTTGGTAAATTCATTTACTTATGGTCAGAATATCGTTATGAAATTGAAGATTTGAAATTTGGAATTACCACTGCATTTGCTTTACATAATTTTATACTTTATGGTTATCATCAACGCATTTATCGTATGATGCGAGCTATTTATCATTCCTATTATCCAATAAATTTAGCATATCATTTACTTGCTAGATTATTCTTATGGTCTGTCGAAAAATACTGTGAAGTACAGATGAATAGTATTAATATTACTGTTGGTCTTACTTTACTTGATGTTTATTTTGAAGTGAAAGTTTTAGTTAAGCTTGTGGTTAAATATATTTCTAACTCTAATATTATTTCTTTTCAAAGATTTAGAGTCTCTTATTTGTGTGATTATTCTAATTTCATTTCATCTTGGGATACATTCATAACCTGTCTTGGAATATTTTTTTGAGA
>Ga0172367_10007063_pt1 | contig 12980 bp, 7 predicted proteins | sample Lak10m_FD_114542 | JGI IMG/M metagenome (GOLD analysis project Ga0172367, IMG submission 114542) | Freshwater microbial communities from Kabuno Bay, South-Kivu, Congo - kab_022012_10m | ecosystem: Environmental > Aquatic > Freshwater > Lake | place: Democratic Republic of the Congo: South-Kivu...
CCCCCTCAATTGAGGGGAAACAAAAGGGGGAGTTTTGTCCCTTTGAAATGGAAAAATAAAATACCTTATTCCTCCTCCAACTCTTTGTCCAGACTGCAGGCAACAAAGAAGACTCAGTTTTAGGAATGAAAGAAAGCTCTATAAAAGAAAATGTGATTTTAGTGGGAAAGAGATAATTTCTATTTATTCCCCAGATAAAAATTACAAGGTGTATGACCATGAAATTTGGTGGTCTGATAAATGGGAGGTTCTCGATTATGGGAAAGACTTTGATTTTAATAAAAGTTTTTTTGAACAATTTCAAAATTTACAGAGACAAATACCAAGACCAGGACTTCATGTGGTTCAAAATGAAAATAGTAGTTTTGTTAACCAGTGTTGATATTCAAAATGAAGTTATATGTCCTTTAATACAGATTTTTCCGAAAATTGTTATTACTGCAATAATGCTTTTAAATGTATAAATTGTGTTGATATTCTCAATGCTGACAGCTGTGAAAATTGTTATTTTTCAGTTGATATAAAAAATTGTTATAATTGCTTTTTTTCCCAAGAATGTAAGGATTCATCCGATATTTTTTATTCCTATAATCTCGAAAGTTGTAAAAATTGTTTTGGTTGTATAAACCTTAGTAACCAGCAATATCATATTTTTAATCAGAAATTTTCAAGAGAGGAATATTTTGAAAATATTAAAATTTATAAAAATGAAAAAAATAAGACAATAGAAATTTTCAATAAATTAAAACTTGAAAATCCTCATCTCTATGCAAATATAAAAAATTATGAAAATGCAATATGAAATAATTTGGTAAATATAAAAAATGCTCATCATTGTTTTGATTGTTTTTCTGATGAAAATATTGCTTATTGTTCAATAACAAGTGATGCAAAAAATTTCTATGATTTTGATGTAGGATGATATTATTCAGAGCTTCATTATGAGGTTGTTTCTTCTTGAGATAAAAATTTGCATTGTTGCTTTGATACAAATATTTGGTGAAATAGTTCTGATATTTATTATAGTGATATTGTAATTTGATGTTCTCATCTTTTTGGTTGTATCTGACTTAGAAATAAATCTTATTGCATTCTCAATAAACAATATACAAAAGAAGAATATGAAAAATTGGTACCAAAAATTATTGAAAATATGATGACTCCCCCTCAGTCCCCCTCAATTGAGGGGGAAGCTAGGAACGAGCAGGGGGAGAAAGAATGGTGAGAATTTTTTCCAAGCTCATTTTCTCCTTTTGGGTACAATGAAACGGTAGCGAATGAATATTTTCCTTTAGAGAGTTCTGAGTTATCAGTTATCAGTCAAGAGACAGATACATTTAAAGTCTGTAAACTGAAGACTGGAAACTGAAAACTAAAAATTAACTGGTCAGATTACGAAGCCCCGTTTCCAAAAGTAGAAAAAATAATTCCAGCTTCAAAGCTCCCGAGTAATATTACAGAAATTCCCGATGATATTCTCAACTGGGCAATTGAAGATGAAGAAAGAAAAACAATAGGTTTAAACCCATTGTTCAGAATTATTCCGCAAGAACTTGAATTTTATAGAAAACATAATCTCCCAATTCCAAGAAAACATCCAGATCAAAGACATTTAGACAGGATGAAATTGAGAAATCCAAGAAAATTATTTACAAGAAATTGTGATAAATGTAAAAAAGAAATTCAAACTACTTATACTCCTGAAAGACCAGAAATAATATATTGCCAAGAGTGTTATAGTGAAGAGGTTTATTAAATTTAAGTTAATTTTCTATAGATTAACAAATTGGAAAATAATAATTTTCTATAGATATTAACGAATCATCGTATAAATAGAAAGTCTATCATGTGCGGGCTTGTCTTTTATTTTTTCTCATGGCCAATCCTCTATTTCAAAACAATAAGAAATGATTTTTGCTCAATACTTCATTTCTTTCAAAAATTTATCCTTTAATTTCTTTTTAAGCACTTCAGGCATACCAAAAATATAAAAATAATCATATTGTGAAAAATCTTCTTTAAAAGCATTTTTTAGCTTCAATTTTAGATTTTTTTGAGGAGAATAAAAAGATATAATTTTTCCTATAAAAAAAAGAATAGGGGAGAGTTCAAGTCATATAAATTCACAATCTTTATTATTTTTTGCAAGATATCTTGATACTCTTCCATCTCAAAAACCTATTTCAAGAATTTTTTGTCATTTTGAAAGAGACATAATTTTATTTATTCTCTCTAAATCTTGTTTTCTTGTTGGGGCAAAAGGAGCTATAGATAAGCTTGATAGAGCAAGCGATCATAAAATAATAGATCCAGCTATTTGTATTATTAAATTCATATTTTTATTTTTCTGTGATATTTATGATTTTAGAGTCTTCTTGAAAATTATTATTGATAAATCATAATTTTAATTTTACTGTATAGGTTCAAGCTTTTTTATATGCATGGCTTGGATTTGCTTCTGTGCTTGTATTTCCATCTCAAAAATCCCAGAAATATGATATTATTTGTCATTCAGATCAATCAGAGCTAAAATCAATTCCTTGTCACATTGGAGCTTCTTTCATACTGAATCCTATATTTGCATTTTGAGGTTTTGGTTTCAAGATGAGACTTTTTTCCAGAGAATATTCTTTTCCTTTTTCAGTTATAACTGTCAATTTAATTTTATAATCTCATTCTTTTATATAATTATGTCATGGATTTATTGCATCTCTTTCTTCTTTTGTTCCATCACCATAATCATAAATAAATTTTACAATATTATCATCCCTTACCTGAGAAAGAGAGGCATCAAATCGTACAACTGATGGAACATAATCACTTTCTTTTTGAATTTTTAGATCAATGATAGCTTCTTTTTTAATTCATTCTATATAAATTTTTTCCTTTAATTTTATTATATCAGTTTCAACTTTTCTATGTTGAAATATATATTCAGCAGAAACAATATAATTTCATCCTGTAATTATTTCCAATTCAGCAGTTTTTCAGTTTGCTTCTTTGTCTCCATCATTGTTTAAATCCCAATTTATCTCTTTCAAAAAATAGAGGTAATTATCTATTTTCAAAAGTCTTGCATCAAATTTAAGTTTCATAGGAATTCCTAGATTATTTACAAAATATTCGTGAGTTTTTGGATCATACTTTATATCTTCTATTTTTCATAAATCATTAAAAATACTTAGAGGATTAGTTATTCTTAAGGTTTTTGTTACATTTATTTCTTTTGTAATTGTTTTTTCATTTCCATTTCCATCTTTTATACGAACACTTATTTCTTGTTTTCCATAGCTTGAAAAAATATAATGTATTTCAGATGATTTTTCAAGATTTGTTACATCCGCTTTTTTTGTAAATTCTCGTTCTCATATAACCCATTTAAATTCATTTACAAAACCATCACCAAAATCATTTTTTATATTTGTTACTCTTAGTATAAAATCCAATTCATTTGTCAAAGATTGTTCATAACTTATATCTCATTCCAGAGAACTTCCACTTTCTCATCAAACAACAAAAATTTTATCAAGAGTAGTTTCTATACTTCCATCTCTTTTTATATGTATTCCTATAAGTTGATCTGCAAAAAATACCTTTGTTGGTTTGAAAAATTCACCTTCCCAAACAGGAGCATTTGGATTTTCTTCAAAATACCATTCAATTTTTCAAAGATCTTTTAAATCAGAAGCATCAAATTCAACTGTTTTTCACCCATTTTTTAATTTTGTTTCGGTAATTTTAACTATATTTGTAATACTGAGATTTTTTACATCCTCTACTTTTTTTTCAATTTCTTTTCAATTACTATCTATTTCTTGAACAATAAGAGAAATATTGTAAGTTCATTTTTTATCAAATTTTTTTATGATAGTAGGATTAAGTTCTTCTACTTTTTTTCCATCTCAAAAATCCCAAATATATTTTTGTATTTTAGATCATTTTTGAGATTCTCTTTTTGCAAAAAGAGTGAGATCATATTTGAGAGTAATTGGTCAAATAATATTGGTTGTATCTCTTATTAAAGCTCATCATTTACCAAATTTACTACTGATAAGTTTTGAATTATCAAATATTTGAATATCTCAGTAAGCTACTTCTTGCCAGTTTGGAAGACTTTTTATTTTTTTATCAATAAGCATCCAAGCGGTTCCTGTCGAAAAAGTAATAATAAGAAGTAAAATGGAAAGCAAAATAAATGCTGTTTTTTTTCTTTTTTGCTCTTTTTTTGTGAGAATAGCTTTAAAAAGACTTATTGCAAGAACAATAGTTTCTAAAAAAAGAAGTATTGAAAAAATAACAGTAACAACTTTTGAGATAAATGTATTTATATCATTGAGGTTAATTCCAAGAGAATAGAAAAATTTTACATCATCTACTGTCTTTGCATTAAGAACGATAAAAGTGATAAATGAAATTCCGAGAAGAAGTGAAACAAAGGCAATAGCTCAAAAAATTCACAAAATTTTAGAAAGAGGAATTTTCTTTTTTTCAATTATTTTTCATTTTTCTTCAAGAAATTTTAGCTTAAGAAATGCTTTTTCTCAGAGAAGAGAAGGAGAAACTTTTGTTATAATTTTGTATACTTTTCATTCAAAAATATATTCACCACTTCCATCTTGAACTTTTGTTGTTTCAGCAAGATTCATTCCACTTGAATTTTTAAGAGTAAGAATAATTTGCGAATAAAGCGGATATTTTATCATTTTTTTTCCGATTTCTTTCCCTTCTTTTACAAAACTAATTTCCACATCTTCTTGAATTGGTTCAATTCTTATATAGTCGAGATCTTTCTCAATACTCAAATGAACCATATCATCAAAACTTTCTATTTCAAAAGATAGTATATTTTCTTGTTTTTTTTCTGATTCAACATTTTCTATTATTTTACTCAAAATACTTTCCTCTTTTTTTTCTGCTTCTTTTTGAGTGAGATTTAAAATATTTTCTTCTTTTTTCTCTTCAGAAAGAGGAAAATTTTGGTTTGAATCGAGAGGATCAAGAGGAGTATTTTCTTGTTCGGACATAAAATAAAATTTATTAAATAATTTGTTTTTATTGTAGCATAAAAAGGATAAAATGTGCAATATTTTCGTTTGACAAGTGATAATATTTCCTTTTACTTATTATGAAAAACAAGAAGCAATTTTACATAAAAAAAAATATTGTTATACTTCCAGAAAAGTAATAAAAAATTTTATGAAAAAATCTACAAAAAAAGCTTTTACACTCGTTGAAATGATGATAAGTATCAGTATATTTATGCTCCTCATGGTTTCTGTTTCTCTTTTTGTAACTCAATGAGTAAAAAATCTTACTTTTCAAAAAAAAATAATAGATTCTTCTACAAAAGAATTAAATTTTTTCAAAAAATTACAAGAATATTTGAATGCTGGAGAAAAGGTATCACTTTTAAAAACTTTTTCTTCTGGAGCTTTATTAAAAATAGATAAAAATTTATTTATAGGCTGATTTGTTTATATTGGTGAATTTAATTTTTCCTGAGAAACTTGTTTTTCAGATTCTCCTCATCAAAATACAAATAATCTTATTATGACTTCTTTTTTCCCTTTTGAATGACAATGAGGCGATTTTTTTAGTGGCACAAGTTTTTCTAGTGCTTGATTAGAAGTGCATTATTTTTCTCCTTCTATAAAATATAATGGAACAAGTTTTACTGGAAATATTGTTGGTCCAACGAATGCTTTTTTAACTGGTTCTGAGCTTTATTTGAGCGATACAAAAGGAAATCAAATTTTGCAATTTGACATAAATAATACTTCTAGTCCATGATTACAAATTATTTGAAATGGAAATCCGTGAGATGGAATAATTTCTTGAGAACAAGGAACGGATATATTTCTAAATTCTCCAACTTGAATAACCGTTGTCGATGGGAAAATTTTTGTAAGTGATACCCTCAATGATAGAATTATTTATTATGATATCCCAACGAGAAAAACTTATACTTTTTTAGAAAGAAAAGATGGTTTGGATGAGCCGACAGGGCTTTTATATGATGACACAAAAAAAAGACTTTATATCGTAAATAGTGGGAAATGAGAAATATTAAAAGTCGATGCTGGAAATTTAGTTGCACCTCCTTCTCCAAAATTTACTTTTGAGATAAGTCCTTCTATAACAATAAATAAAATATTTCTTTCATTTTTTTCTGCTTCTTGAACACCAATCAACTTGAGTTCTCCAATAAATCCTACAGATTTTATATTTTCTTGAATTACTCAAGAGGAAGATTTTTCAAGAATAAATGGAAATACATTAGAATATTATTTTGCAAATTATACGAATTCTGAAACAAGCCAAGTATCTTGTATTAGTGCTTGAGATTATATTTTAAATTCTTGAAATCCTATAAAATGTACCACTACATGAACAGGAATTGTAGGAACTTTGCAGGATAAAACTTTATCTTGAAATAATTATAGTATAGATATTTCAAATTTAACTTGAAATTTTTCTGCGACAGGTTCTTACTATACAAGAATTTCTTTTTTAAATGGAGGAAGTGAGGTTTATTCATTATATAAGCCTTATTTTACAAAAGGAGATGATAATTTACTCACTTTTTGAGATAATATTTTGAGTTCTTTTAGTTCTTGATATCACTATCCAACAGGAATCTATAAAATTGGCTCAAACATCATTATTAATGATTTTTCTGAAAGGAAAAAATATTTTTTAGATGAAGATACGGGAACTAACTCTCTTCCTTCTAGTGATTTATTATCATTTGATTTTTCTTTCTTGAAAAATTATACTCAAAAATCCTTTTTAAAAAGTCCGACAAAAAATTTCTCTATTTCTGAGTCTGCTTGACTTGTTTCCCTCTATTTGGAGTATTATAAAAATTTTTCTTGTTATGATGATGAGCTAAATATTGTAAGAACTTTTCTTTTTAAAAAATTTCTTCAAAACTAATTTTTGACTTTTTCTTTTATAAAAGAAAGGAATTTTTCTTGAAAGATTTTTTTATCAAAATTTTTTGCATGTTCTCGTATCTTTTGATGATTAAAATGCATTTCTTCAAAATCTTCTATTGCTTTATTTATGCTGGTAATGGTCTGATTTTCAAAGAAAATTCCCGTAAGGCACTCCACAACAGATTCTAAAGATCCTCATTTTTTATAAGCAATAATAGGTGTTCCTGTTGCCATCGCCTCAATTGGAACCAGTCAAAAATCTTCTTCTGGCGGAAAAAGAAAAGCACGAGCTTCAGCATAAAGTTTTTTTATTTCATCTCTTGTTGGAGCAAATACCCAAGTAATATTGAGAAGTGATTTTTTTTTGAGTTTTCTATAGAGTTTGTTATCAGTATTTGTTGCGATAATGAGCTTTTTTTTATTTTTGTTAAATACTTCCACAATAAGATCTAATTTTTTATAAGGAATACATCTTGCTACATAAAAATAATAATCTTTTTTTTCTTCGTAAAAAGGAAAATTTTCTATATCAAGTCCTGGATAAATAACTTCACTTTCTCTTCCATAATATTTTTTTATTCTCCTTTGAGTATTTTTACTATTAGCAACAAAAAAATCAACTCTTTGAGCTGCGATAAAATCCCATTGTCTGAGTTTGTGCACAATTTTTGGCATCAGCCATTTTCCTAAAGGATTCAAAATTCAAAATTCCATCATATTGATATATTCGTGATAATGGCTCCAAAAATATCTTGTTGGAGTATGGCAATAACAAATATGAAGAACATTTGGTTTCGTAATAATTCCTTTACTTTCAGCACTCGAGCTTGAAATAATTATATCATATTCGCTGAAATCAAAGCTTTCAAAAGCAAGCGGTCTGAGAGTGAGAGCAAGTTTATGACTTTTATTGAGAAATGGAATCTTTTGAATAAAACTTGTTGTAATTTTTTTTCAAGTAAAAAGAGGATTTCACTCCTGCCAAAAGATAGAGCTGAAAATATCCGCCTGAGGAAATAGTTCCATTATATGCCCTAAAACAAGTTCTGCTCCTCATATATCCTTGATCCAATCACAAACAATTGCTATTTTTTTATTTTCCATAGAGTTTCAAAAAAATTACTTTACTCTATAGTAAAAAAAAACTGCAAAATATCAATTATAAAAGTTGGCGAGATGAAATTTTTAGATAATGAAAACTTTTATGAGACAAAAAATTTTTTGTCTCTACGATTTTTAATAAATTTCTTTATTGTAGCAATTTTCATCACCGAAAACGGGACAAAAATTTAATAGACTTCTTTTTCATAACAATCTTGGCAATACACAATTTCTGGTCTTTCAGGAGCATAAGTTGTTTGTATTTCTTTTCCACACTTATCGCAGTTCCTTGTATAAAGATGTCTTGGATTTCTTAAACTCATCCTATCAAGATGTCTTTGGTCTGGATGTCTTCTTGGAATTGGGAGATTATATTTTCTATAAAATTCTAATTCTTGTTTAATTATTCTAAAAGGTTTTTTCGTGATTTCACATTCAATAGCCCAATTCAAAATATCATCAGGAATTTCAGAAATATTTTCTGGTAATTTACTTGCAGGAATTATTTTTTCTACTTTTGGAAAAGGAGCTTCATAGTCGGACCAGTTAATTTTTAGCTTTCAGTTTCCAGTCTTCAGTTTACAGACTTTAAATGTATCTGTCTCTTGACTGATAACTGATAACTCAGAACTCTCTAAAGGAAAATATTCTTGAGCAACGGTTTCATTGTAACCAAAAGGAGAAAGTGAACTTGGAAAAAATTCTCCCCATTCTCAAGTTTTCATCATATGTTCTATGATTTGAGGTACAAGAGTTTCATATTCTTCTTTTGTATATTGTTTATTGAGAATGCAATAAGATTTATTTCTGAGTCAGATACAACCAAAAAGATGAGAAGAATTAAAGCAATAATAACAATAATATAAAAAATTATTTTCATATGAATTGTTTGTAAAACTTATAAAATTAGAACTATTACAAGCATGTGTTTCATAATGAAATTCTCATTCAAATGGTTCTGAAAAATCCATAGAATAATTCATTCAAAAACCATCATAGGAATAACTACAATCAAAAGATCTCATTAGGTTATAACTATTTTTTATATTTTTACTTTCTTTAATATAATTTCAACTAGCATTTTCAGAAAGACTTATCATAATGGATTTGTAAATTATATTCTTAATTGATTTTTCAAAGAAATCTTTAAAAGAGTTATTATTAAAATTTTTTTCACTAACAATTTTATAAAAATCTTCTTTTTTAAGTTGAATATTATCTATACAATATTTTTTATTTCTTAAATTGTAGCAATTTATACAATTTTCACAATCAATACAATCATAACAAAAATAACTATTATTTATATCAGAACATTGGTATAAAAATTTGCATTTATATGCTTTTTGTACATCAATACAATTATAACATTGTTGACTATTTTGTATTCATAAACAATCAATACAATCCTTATTATAAAGACAATAATTACTTAAATAAAGACAATCTTCAGAATATCAAGTATTGAAACAAAGGTAACAATTTTTATTAAAAGCTGAATGATTTACATAATAAGAATTTTCATTACTTTTGGAAAGTAAATTAGGTACAGCTACTTTAATATTTAAATCTTGAAACTGCTCAAAAAATACTTTACTAAAATCAAATTCTCTTCCATAATAGAGAGCATCCCACTTATCACTCCACCAGATTTCTTGGTCGTAGACTTTATAATTTTTATCAGGTGAATAAATAGAAATAATATCACGACCACTAAAATCACATTTTCTTTTATAGAGCTTTCTTTCATTCCTAAAACTGAGTCTTCTTTGTTGCCTGCAATTTGGACAAAGAGTTGGAGGAGGAATAAGGTATTTTATTTTTCAGTTTCATAAGGACAAAACTCCCCCTTTTGTTCCCCCTCAATTGAGGGGGATGTCCGAAGGACTGGGGGAGCTAAAAACTGGTGAAACTTTTTCATAAAATTCTAAATCTTTGTCAGTAATATCAAATTCGTTTGAGCAGTGTTTACAGATTTTTGTTTCCATGATTTTCTCCTTTCTTCCTTTGGGGGAAAGGTTGGGATAGGGGGAATTTTTATCTTCAAACATAAAAAATAGTAGAAAAATAAAATTTTCTACTATTTTAAAAGATTCCCAAATATTTTCAAGTATTAGTAAATTTCCTTATTATAACATTCCTCACAATAAACGGGAGAATATTCTCTATAAACGGAAACGACTTCTTTATTACACTTTGTGCAATTATGAATAGAAAGATTTCTTTGTGGCTTCATAGAAAGCCTGTTAAAATACCTTTCATTTGGATGGACATCAGGAATTGGAAGATTCATATTTTTATAAAAATTAAATTCTTGAGCAATTATTCTAAATGGTCTTCCGGTAACAGAACATTTTATAACTTTTTTTATTATATCATCATTTTCTCCACTTATTGTTTCTTTTAAATCTTTTGTTTCAAGAAAAAGAGTATTTTCAGGAATTCCTATTTCTTTATTTTTTGTTTTCCAGAATATATCAACTTTGATTTCTCAACCTAAATCAAGTTTTGCTTTTGAAATTTCTTTTTCTCATTCCAAAACATAGACTATACCTTTGCCATTTTCATTAAATATTTTTCTTGATTCTATGACTCAATTTTTCAGATTTATAACTTCTTTTACTGGAAAATACTCACAAGCAAGAGAATCATTGTAAGGAAAAGCTGACATTTTTACATCAAAATATTCTCCCCATTCACCCGTTTTTTGCATATATTCAACTACTTTTATAACTTCTTTTTCCCATTCTTCTTTGGAATATTGTTTATTAAAAATACAATACTCTTTTCATCTCAAGGCAATACAGCCAAACAAATTTTTACAATCATGGCAATCTTGGCTATAAAAAACATTGCTGGAGTTAAAAACATAGGTTGAAAAATGTACATTATAAGTTCCTATTGTTCAGAGAACTTCATAACTTTTTTCTGGTTTGAGGTACATATTATTACAATCCATATTATCTTTTACTTCGACTCAAATATTTACATATCGGCAATCCTCACTTTTATTGACATCATAGGAAAAAAAACAATTTTTACTCTCGGTAATTACATCTCAAAAACAATTTACACTTGAAGTTATTGAAGCATATTTTTTCTTTTTATTTTGAATAACTTCTTCAAATTTTTTTGTAGCATTTTTTATATTTGTTCTTTTTCATAAATAAGCCGAAGCAAGTTTTTCCCACTCTTCTTTTTCACATTTTTTATTTTCAAAATAATATTGGGAATTTCTTAGATTACTCGACATAATACAAAAATTACATCCAACGAGATCATCACTATAATAACAATTATTACACTCAGCTGAATTGTGGAGATAAGTACAATTGTAGGATTTTTTTACATTGAGGCATTGGTAGAGTTTTTCTGAATCATAAACAAAAGTACAATCAACACAGTTCTTACAATCTTGAAATAATTTTCAATAATAACAGTCTTCTGAGTTTTCTGAAGAATTAATAAGATAACAATCCTTACAATATCAGGTTCCAGTTGTATAATCACTATTTTCATTACCAACTGTTACTAAATTTACTCTTGGAATTTCATTTCTCATATTGTAAAATTGTTCAGTCATAGATTTTGAAAAATCAAAATCAAAGCCATAATCCATGGGAGACCAATCTTCTTGCCACCATTCTTTTTGTTCAAATATTTTTGCTTTATTTTCAGGAGCATAAAGGCTAATCATAGATTCTCCAGTTTTATTACTTCTTGATTTATAAAAATTCCATTCGTTTCTCGAAAGAAGTCTTCTGATTTGTCTCGCTCTTGGAGAAAGAGTAGGAAGAGGAATTTCAAATTTTTTTCATAAAAAAGTTGGGGAAAGTTTCTTAATCATTTCCACATCTTTTTCAAAAATAGGAAATTTTTCTCCTGTCCATTGACATATTCTATACTCCAAAACTTTTTCATTATTTTTTTTCATGAAATCTATTAAATTTGACATAATATAAAGTATTAAATATAAAGTGATTTGAATTTACATAAATAATTGCAATAGTCAAACAAATATGTATAATAAGTGTGAAGTATTATTTCACAACAGAAGGATTTATGCAAATAACAGAGCTTTTACAAAATATAGGGTTATCAAAAAAACATGCAGAGGTATTTATTTTGCTTTATAAATACGGGGCAAGTCCAGCATCATTTATAGCAAGAATGCTCGGAGAAGAAAGGACAAATACCTACAAAATTCTTCAAGCTTTGGTCAGAGAAGGATTTATTGCTGAAAATATAAAGGGAAATATGAAACATTTTTTTATTGCAAACAAAGAAATATTGAGGCATAAGCTAGAAGAGCAAAAGAAAAGCATAGAAAAACAAGAGAAATTTTTGCCACAAATTGAACAAAAACTTTCAGAATTAGACAAAGAAAAAATTTCACCAATTCCAAAAATGAGATTTTTTGAAGGAAATGATTGAATTTCAAGTCTTTTTAAGGATATACTTTTAGAAACAAAAGAAAAAAAATATTCTACTATCAAATGTATTAGTTCAAATACACTTGAAAGTTTATCTATTAACAATAGAAATTTAGAAGAGTATGCCTGAGATTTTTTTGAAGAATTAGAAATAAATAAAATAAAAATAGAAACCTATTTATGAACAGGAGTTTTAACTCTTGAACAGATGATAAAATCGTATGAAATAATTGATATAAAAAATCTTTCCGTTTGAAACAATTCTCTTAATTTTTTTATTGTTTGAGAGATTATTTATCTACTTATTTTTAAACAAATTCCCTTTGGAATAAAGATAGAAAGTAGTGAATTTTCAGATCTTATGCATTTTATGCTCAAAAGAATGTAATTACAAACACTAAACTACCGGCTATGCCGGTAGAATCCTAAAGGTTCTACCTGTTAAGTAATGTGATATAATGTGGTAGGAAGTACTAGAAGGGGAATAACCTCACAGAAAAGATGACCA
>Ga0172367_10007066_pt1 | contig 12972 bp, 11 predicted proteins | sample Lak10m_FD_114542 | JGI IMG/M metagenome (GOLD analysis project Ga0172367, IMG submission 114542) | Freshwater microbial communities from Kabuno Bay, South-Kivu, Congo - kab_022012_10m | ecosystem: Environmental > Aquatic > Freshwater > Lake | place: Democratic Republic of the Congo: South-Kivu...
ATGATGCTGCGATCAAGCGGTTCCAGGAACAGGTCGAGATCGTCAACATCATGGAGTCCGAAGACATGGGCGCCATCAAGGCAAAGATCAACGAGCTCAAGGGCAAGGACCCCGGAGCATTCGGCGCTGACGCTATCGTTGTCGAGGTCAAAGAAGCCGCCGGCGGCGCAGAAGTTGCCGCTGCAGGTGCAAACCCCCAGTTCCTCGAAATCGAGAAGAGACTTGACAAGATCGAGAAGAAGATCGAGTTCGTGGATGCAGAGGTTGCGCAGCGTGTTGGACGAAAGATTGGACGGGATATCGGTATCCTCTACGGCCTGGTTGCAGGGTTAACCGTATTTGTGATGCTGCTTTTCCTGTACCAGAAACTGATGACAATGGTATAACGGAGGTGTAAACGAATATGTTCAGATTTGAAAAAGAACAGAGTGTCTGGGACTTCAACGGCACCATGATCGGTGGCCAGCCCGGCGAGTACCCGACCGTACTGGGTGCTTCTATCTTCTACAACAAGCACGAGTGCGTGCTTGACGACCACACAGGTAAGATCGACAAGGCACGGGCAGAGGCTCTCTGGAACCGCTGCCAAGTCCTCTCGGACATGACCGGTGTCCCGCACTTCATCCAGATTATTGCGGAATACGGCGCTGCATTCGAGAGCTACTTCAGCTGGTTCGACTCGATTGACAACAAGACTGCATTCCTGATGGACTCATCAGCACCTGCAGCACTTGCCCACGCCTGCAAGTACGTGACCGAGGTCGGTCTTGCAAAGCGTGCAATCTACAACTCGATCAACGGTTCGATCCCCCAGGAGAACATCGACGCACTCAAGAACAGCGACGTCGATGCAGCAATCGTCCTCGCCTTCAACCCCGGTGACCCGTCCGTTGCCGGCCGTGAGAAGGTACTGACGACAGGTGGTGTCGCAGGCCAGGCAAAGGGTATGCTCGCTATCGCAGAGGAATGCGGTATCAAGCGCCCGATCCTCGACACTGCAGCAACCCCGCTCGGTCTCGGCAGCGGCGGCTCATACCGTGAGATCCTTGCATGCAAGGCAATCCACGGCCTGCCCACCGGTGGCGCATACCACAACATGACCGTTTCCTGGACCTGGCTCAAGCGCTGGAAGGGTTCCAAGAAGACCCCCTCCGTCCTCGCATCCGGATACGAAGGCAAGGACATCCTCAAGGAGCAGATGTCCCACCACTACCTCGGCGGCATGGAAGGCGTCAAACAGGCAGCATGGTCAGCACCCGATATCGGCTGCAACATGATTGCAAGCACCCTCGGTGCAGACCTTATCATGTACGGACCTATCGAGAACGTTGAAGCAATGATCACCGCACAGGCCTACACGGACATCACCGTCCTTGAGGCAACCCGCCAGCTCGGCGTCGAGTGCAAGGCACCAAGCCACCCAATCTTCAAATTAATCTAAATCTATTTTTTTTCCGAAGAATTGAGCGAAGCGAGATTCGAGTTCGAGAAGAAACCATCAGGTTTCTTCGAAGGTCGGCTTTGCCTCCCTTCTCATTCTCGAAGTCCTGAACGGACTTCTTCGAATTCCGAAGAACACCGCTACGCGATGTTCATTGAAAGACTGTTTTCCCAACCTAGTAAAGCAGAGGAGATTGTTGGAAATCTACTATAAACTGTTTAAAAAAATACATTCCCTCTATTGGGAACACTTCACTTCTTCCCATGATTATCCGGCGCCTGTGACGACACGCGGGGGAAGTTCACGACCCGCATGCTCTCATCCGCCCCCTTTGACCGCCCGAGGTTCCGGAGGGTGAGTGCCTTGTTGTACCAGACGTATGAGTTGACGGAATTGAGGTCGATTGCCCGGTCGAACTGGACGAGCGCCTCCTCGTGCCGCCCGAGTTCATTGAGGCAGTATCCCTTGTTGGCCTGGGCAAAGGTATACTCCGGGTCAATGGCAAGGGCTGCATCAAAGCAGACGATTGCTTCCTCATACCGGTGGATCTTCCGCAGCGTGTAGCCCTTCTCAAACCAGGCAGTGATGAGCTTATTGTTGATGGCAAGGGCCTTGTCATAGCAGGCAACGGCATCCTCGTGCCTGCCGAGATAGTAAAAACACTTGCCCTTGTTCTCGAGAGCTGAGGTATTGTTCCCGTTGATTGCGAGCACGCTGTCATACAGGGATATTGCATCATCATAGCGCCCCACCTTCATCTGGTGATGCGCTTTCTCCAGCATCGCAGATACGTCCATACCACTCATATTACCATACACACAGGTGATGAGAATACCTTGCGATAAAAAGGAGGAAATTACTTCTTTTTCAGGAGAGTAGCAACGGTAATCAGGAGCATCGCGAGCACGGAGGTAATGGGGAGGAGAGGAGCCTTGGTTGTCGGCAGGGGCGTGGTTGTCACCGGCACAGGTGTCGGGGGGGTTGTCACCGGTGTCGGGGTTGGCGTGGGGGATGTTATCGCGAGCGTCGGTACATGGACCGATGAATGCATCTCGGGGTTCAGCGTATAGGTCGTCCCGCTCCCGGTTGAGACCCGGGCTGTGGTGGATTCAGTCAGATACACTTCAAGGGTCTTGTAGGAGCTCGATCCGCCGAGATTGGCTTTGTCCACCGGCTCATTGGTGACGTAGACCAGGTAGGTACCTTCCTTAATCTGGTTCTCGATTTTGGCGGTATTCCAGTGGTACGCCCAGTCCGGTGATGTTATCGTCATTGCCGGGGCAACAGCAGCCATTGCAGCAACCGTCTCCATGATGGCCGGTGTCTTTCTGGACCTGGAATCCGAGCGCGACGAGGCCCGGGTTGAGGCAGAAGAGCGGGCAGACGAGATCCGGAAAGATCCCGAGGGGGCTGTCACAAAACTGATGGGCGACCTGCAGACCACCGGCCTGAGCCCGGCAAGTCTCGATTCCCTGCGTGCGGATTTTTCCAAAAATCTCCTCGCCATCCAGAAGTTCGAGGATGCTGTTGCTGCCGAAGAGGAGTCAAAAGCCTCCAAGGCTTCGGTCTATGTCCATGCCTGCTGGATGGGAATTGCCGATTTCATCGCTGCGATGACACCAGTCATCCCGTTCGCATTCCTCCCGCTTGAACAGGCAAAGATTGCCTGCATTGCAGGGACGGCAATCCTCCTGCTCCTGCTCGGTATCGGCAGGGCCCGGATCGGAAAGCGCCCGGTCTTCCGGACCGTACTCGAGACCATGGCCATTGCAACTGCCGCAGGTATCGCCGGTGTCATCTTCGGCCTGCTGATGACCTGATGTCTGTAATCAGACCCAGTTCATCCTTTTTTATCTGATAAATTCAGTTTTTGTATCTGGCGATGGTGAAGCAAAAGTAGTATGCCATCACCAGAGGGGGGTGAAATATCTAGGTTTTCCGCGAGCAGTAGCGCCCATCATCCTCCCATAACGAGAAGAGGATGACTGGTGAGGAACACGTCAGGAGAGAGCTGGTAGAATCTTTCCAAAAATGGGGGGTGCAGATTCTGAACCTGCATCCTCACGCCGGACCGTGGTCATTCATGTCCGGTATGGCCCGGGTTTCTCCGGTTTTTGAGCCACTCATCAAGGCTGCCAACAAGCGAAAGGACTGCAGGCATGATGAAGATCGCGCCAATCAGGGAGAAAGCCACGGCAATCAAAGTCGAGACACCGAAATTGCTGATGATGGGGAAGGTCGCAAGACAGAGTGCCGAGAACCCGAAGAAGGTGGCCAGGCCCGAGACGGTGATGGCAGTACCTATCTTCTGGACACTCTCCTGGATAGCAGCGATCGGGTCGTGAAGCCGCTCTTCTTCTTCTGCATACCGCTCCATGACCAGGATGGTATATTCCGCAGCCACCCCGATCGTCATCGACCCGAGGGTTGCCGTGAGCGGGTTGTACGTAAGACCGATCATGTACATCATGACAGCATTCCAGCCCACCACGAAGACAATAGGGATGATCGGTGAGATGGCATGGAGGTGCCGGTAGACCAGGATCAGGAATACAAAGACGAAGATGAACCCGAGGATGGTCATCGTGTCCTTCGATTCCGACATCGCCCCCAGCAGGCGGGTCATCAGTTCAAAGTTCCCGGCAGGTTCCACGGATATGCCAACCGGGGGTTCAAGGAACGCGATATCCTTCTTCACCTGCTCTTTCAGGCTGTCCTGCTGGCTCATCGAGAGGTCGGTGGTGCTGAACCGGATGATCCCGCACATCGATCCACTGAGTACCGATTTACGGGTATCCTCGGGAACTTTACTCATGATGGTATCGAGTTCGGCCTGGGTCTCGGGCATCACGCCTCCATTATACTGGAGGACAACGGATGCGATGCTGTTCACAGCAGTCATTTCCGAATGGTGCGAGAGCTCGTAGTCCTGGAACTCCTTGATCCATCGCACCGTATCGAGATCAGAAACCCGCGAACCCTGGACGAGCAGGTCGGCAGTACTGGTCGCACCGATGATACGGGTGACCTTGTCCATGTTGATCTTGGCCGGCATATCCGAGGGAACGAAAGCATTCTCGCTCGATTCAACCGGGATGGTGGGATCGATCTGGAACCCGATCAGCGCGATGAGACCGGCCAGGAGCAGGACCGGTACCGGGTTCCTTGCAATTTTTACCGAGGTATCCGTCAGGAACTGACCGTAGGAGAAACCCGGCTTTGGTTTTTTTGCTGCGTTTTTCGGGTTATCAATGATGCTGTCGCACGCATCGGTCCCTACGGCGTAACATTCACCAGTCTGCTGCTGTTTGGGCTGGTAGTTTACGAGGAGTGCAATAGTGGGCATCCCGATGCAGGAGATCCAGAAGCAGGTGTTGATACCAATGATGGAGACGACGCCAAACGAGCGGATCATCGGGACGGTCGAGACGTACATGGCCAGGAAACCCATGGAGGTTGCAAGCATTGCGTACATGACTGCCGGGCCGGTACGGGTTACCGTTACAAAGACCGCATCGTTGAGAGATCCTTTCCGTGCTTCTTCATCGAACCGGGCATGGAACTGGATTGCATAATCGATCCCAAGACCGATAAGCACCGGGAATGCCCCGATCACCGCCATGTTCAGGCTGATACCGAAAAGGCCCATCAGGCCAAGCGATGTCACGAGGCCGATCGCAACGAGCAGGACCGGCATAAACCGGTGTCTGACGTAAGAAAAGAGGATCCCCATGGTGATGATCATCAGGACGAGTGCTCCACCGATGAGGATGCCCATGTTGCTCATGAGCCCCGCACTCATCTGCTGGGAGAATGCAGGGGAACCGGAGATCTCGACCTTTACTCCCGGGGGTGGCGGGGATGCGCTTACGACCGCTCCCACGTTGTTCAGGACCGATTTCTGGACCTTTTCTGATAGACCCGGGGTGAGTTTGAGCTGGACGAGGGTCAGGACATTGGACGGATAAAGGATGGATCGCGTACTCTCTGGAAGGGAGTTGACGATCCGTTCCGTCTCCTGCCGTGAAGATAGCAGGACCCCCCCGTTCTGGGCTTTGAGGACATCCGTGATGCTCCCCACGCTCTTGACATTCTGCTGTTGTCGCAGATTTGTCTCCAGATTATCAATATAGGTCAGTACTTCCGGGCTGAGAGGATCGCCGGCTTCGACTATGAAGATGATCGTGTCCGACTTGTAATCCTCGTTGTATTTCTCCTGAAGTGCGCCGGCCGGAGTGTCCTTGAACACATATGTCTCCCACCCCGTCTGCATGTTGAGCATGGTCATACCGTAGAACCCGATGCAGAACAGGGCAAGGACAAAAACGGCAACCAGTTTCGGCCGCCGGATAATCGTATTCGCAATGCCTTCGAAGATCTTCTGAATCATAAAATTCTCACCGGTTCTTCATTCTCTGTCGGTAAACCAGGAAGGCAATGCAGATCAGGATACCTGCGATCACGCATCCGGCAAGTGCGGGGAGTCCACCGGGGACCGCGGATAACCCGGACGCTGCAGGAACAATAGTAAGCTGTACCGGCAGCGTATCCGATTCCAGGCTGTTACCCAGTGTATCACGGTACCGTATGGAGCTGTCAAAGGAATACACCTTCGGTTCAGCATCCGCTGCTGCAGTGATGCCAAACCGGGCTGTCGCAATCTCACCGGGTTCCAGATCCCCGAGGTACGCGTTGTTATCCGAAATCGTGAGGGGATTATGAGAGGCGATCCGCGCCTGTGCATTATTAACGGTCGTCATCCCGCCGTTCCGGTACCGGACCTCAATGATCCTGCTGGAACCCGCAGGAACATCGGGTGCCGGCGATACAATGGTGAAGGCGGTTTTTGCCTGTACAGGTACACCGATCGTTGTCGCGGTCGAGGATACAACGGCACCTTCGCGGTTTGTGTACGTGACAACAATGTCGATCGGGTATGACTGACCGGTGGCATCCTGCCCGACAGAAACCTTGTACCGGCAGGTCACATCCTCCCCGCTGGGGAAGTTCCCGATGAAAACGCTGCTGTCCACGGGAATGACCGAGCTCTTCCCGTTCCGGAGAAGTTTCACAACTGCCATACTCCCGTTTTCCGGGCCGTCATTCCGGATCTTCAGGTTCAGGTATCCTTCCGATCCTACGCTCAGTCCATCGGGAACAACCTCGATCACAGCGGTCTTTACCAAGGGTTTTATCCGCAGGGTGACCGGCAGGATCTCTTCAGCATCATTATAGGTAAACGCAAAAATATCCGCGGTTTCCTGGTTTTCCACCTTTGTATACTTGTACCGGAGGGTGAGGGGGAGCTGGTATTCCCCGGCGGTGGCATTTGCAGAGATCTTGGCCTTAAACTGTACAGCCACGGTACTTCCGCTTCCGGGAATATCACCGACCATCTGCGGATCACTCTTGATTAGAACGGCGTCACCGGCAGAACCGAGACTTGCCGTGGTGAACTTTGCTGTATTGGGAAGATCCTCCGGTTCAATCGTGCCACGGTCAACCTGTTTGACAGTATTAAGACCAGAGTTTTTGAGAAGGATACTGATGGTTGCATCCTGCCCCGGGGTGAATTCATTGACGCCGGTGACCATGGCCGTGAAGGCCGGGGCCCCTTCGGGATATTTCGTCACCGCGGCAGCTGGGGCTGCAATGACTGCGCTGCAAACCAGCAGAGTTACTACCAGTAATAAGGTTACGGCGGAGCCGGGCATACCCTTGGAATCCATACGAGACCTCAGGATAATGCCCGCTTACGGTAGACGAAGTACCCGATGCCAAGAATTACCAGAGCAATGACGGCAGCCAGGATCGGATTTTTCATAATCCCGGCAACAAATCCTGTATCCTCGCCGACCGTGATGCTGACTTTAATCGGATCAGAAATGATCTGGTTATCAAATGCATCACGGTACCGGATCTCGGAGTCGATACCGTACTGTTTCAGGGTAGCTGCTTTGTCAACGGATATCAGGAAGGATGCTTCCTTTGTCTCACCGGGAGCAATTTCACCAAGGTAGGCTGAATCATCGTTGCTGGTAAAGGGATCGACCATGCTCACACGAGCCTGTGCCTGGTGGGCGGTTGCACTGCCGGTATTCTTGTACCTGATTGTGATCACTTTCTTCTGGCCGGGGATGATCATCTGGGGTGTTGATACAATGACAAAAGCAGTCTTATTTCCGACAGCAACCCCGATAGTCTCGATATCAGAAGTGACAGTGTCACCCTCGCGGTTCTCGTATTTTACGTACACGTCAAGAGGGTACGTCTGTGCATCGGCACTATCGGTGACGGATGCCTTGAAGGCAGCAGTAGCAGTTCCACCGGACGGGAAATTCCCGATGTAGGCATTGCCTTGGGTCGGGACAACCGGGCTCCCATCATTGCGCGAAATGATGATGACCGCATTCTTGGCATCCTCGTGCCCGATGTTTTTCACATCCAGGCGGATCGATCCTTCTGTTCCTGCGTTCATATCCCTGATATCGGCAGAAACGACGCTGATCCGTACATCCGGTTTGATGGTTATCGGTACATTGTAGGACTCTACCACGGTTTTGTACGAGTACTTGATCGTATCCGTGCCATACTGGTCTGCAGTATAAAGGTAGGTATAGTTCAGGGTTACAGGGAGGGAATACGTTCCCGCGGGTATATCTGAGGGGATCCTGACAGTGTACTTACCGGTTGCCGTGCTACTGGCTTTGAGATCCCCCAGCATCTGCGGATCACTCTTGATGATCAGCGAGGTATTTCCTGAACCCAGAGTAACCGTGAGGAACTTTGCCGTATTCGGAAGATCATCCCGGTCAACAATACCGCTCTTTACAAGTTTGTACTGGTTCAGGCCGGTATTCTCAATCACAACGGGAACCACAACTTCCTTTCCAGGTGTAAATTCATTGGTCCCGCCAAGAGAGACGGAGAGCGCCGGGCTTCCTGCCATGTATTGTTCCCCGGCACTGGCGGGTGCGGTTGCAATGAACAGGCCGGCAATACCAATCAGGACGATCAACCAGAGCAGGCGATTTTCTTTCGCCGACCTGAACAAATTATTACGGGAGTCTTCTTTATTTTGGAGATTCATGGATATTTCACCTATTTCCAAATTGTCGCAAACAAAATTGATGGCATTTATATTAAAATGTATCGCTTATTGATTATACATGTTGATGAAGCATGAACAATGGAAGAATAATTTAATGAATCAGATCCTGGAGTGCATCGATTCGTTCGCGCAGGATCTTCTCCCGTTCAGCAAAGTCGGTAATATCAGCCAGCGTGATGTAAAAGCTTTTGATATCACCTCGTTTTGCAACCGTGATCTTCCCATGAATAAACCGGGGATTACCCCCCTTCCTCCGGAGCCAGATCTTGAATTCTCCCGGGATTGGTGAATCCGGATGCATACTATGGAAAATTTCCTGGATCTTCTCAATATCCGCTACAGGAACGATCCCCAGATCAGACACTGTTTTTTTATGGTCATCTAACAGGATCCCCTTAAGCCCGCGTTCCGCCATTTCTTCAGCTGAATAACCCGTGATCTCCTTAATACGACGATTGGAAAAAACGATTTTATCATTTTCCACAATGATCAAACCGTCCTGAATATTATCGGCCATCATTCGGAAACGCTGTTCACTCTCACTTACCCTTTCCTCCTGATTTTTGAGCTCCGTAATATCAGTAAAAATGACGAAACTTAACAACGAGCCCTGATGCCGGATCCCGCTCATACGGGAATATACAAAACGCCGTGCACCATCCTTCCGGGTGATCCACATCTGCATCTCACCCGGCTTATCTGGATTTGCTTCAAATTCCTGCTTCTGGCGGACCACATTTTCGTAAGACTCCGGCGCAACAACAGTGAGGGGGTCCATTGCCCACAACTCCTTGAGAGAGTACCCGGTGATTTCAGCAATACGGTTGTTGGCATAGATCGTTTTGCCATTTTCCACAATGATGAGACCGTCACGGATATTGTCTGCCATCATCCGGAAACGCTCCTCGCTCTCCCGGATTTCTCGCTCAGCGAGGATATGCTCAGTAATATCCTCAAGGATCAGCGTGATCCCTTTTCTCCCGTCATCAAAGACCGTGGGAACACACTTCTGATAAAAGATCCTGTCAGCGGAACCTTTGACATGGAAAGTAACCATGCTTTCCGGCTTTCCCGATTCATCGGTTATGATATCGAGCAATTCATGAACATCAACTTCAGGGGACTGAAGATATCCGATATTTTTTCCCAACGCATCTTCGCGAGAAAGCCTGAGGAGTTTAAGAAAATTTTCATTGATATCAGCTATACGGGATTCGGCATCCAGAACCATGATGAGTTCTTTCGAATAACTGAGCATGGCCGAGAGAGGGACCCGCTGGGATATCGTATAGACTTTTGCCATACCATATGCCCGCATGTCCACCTGACCGGAGATGAGCAGGATATCGAGATACCTTCCTACAGTATTCTTGTTCTTTTTCAGCGCCTTTGATATATCTGTTACACTCATTCCGCTGGAGTTTTGCCTGAGAAGGTCCTTGATGGCACTAAGTTCCTGCTCATAATCCTGCATCATAATAATAAATTTTCACAGATCCCTTTGACAAGTATTATGAACTTTAGAATTTATAAGCATGATGAATAACCAATATTGATAATCAATAAAAGGATAATTTAAATATAAAAAACAAGTGGTTTGCCGGTGAATCTGGTTCAGATCTGGAGCGGTTCAAAACCCTGCTTGAAGATCTTTCCAATCCTGATACTAATCTTGGGATCTATTGCACATACAGGGCAGGTATAATCATCATCAAGGTCTTCAAATCGCGTACCCGGCTTGATCCCGCGATGGGGCTCACCGCGTTTTTCATCATAGACATATCCGCATATGGAACAGATGTACCGGATCGGGCGCCATTCTTCAAAACCCCACTTCCCGATCTTCCCTTTTCCCTGCTGACCGCAGACTGGACAGACATAGGTCTCAGGGAGATCATCGAACTCAGTTCCTTCAGGAATACCGTGATGCGGTTCACCACGGAGCGGCGAGTAAACGTAGCCACAGAGCCGGCACCGGTATCGCCGGACAGCCATTGATACCCCTTTCTTTTTCGGCGCACCCTCTGCCTTCTTTAAAGATTTTTTTACCGTGGGTTTTCCGGTTTTCTTCGTTGCAGCCGTTTTTGGTGCAGCCTTCTTTGCTGTTACACCCTTTGCAACAGCGGATCGCTTCGCTGCTACAGACGTCTTTGCAACAGGTTTGTTTGTGCTCACTGCGGTTTTTTTGGCAGCCGGGATGGTTTTTTTCTTCAGGGGAACCGACTTTTTCACACTACTTTTTTTTGTAGTCTTCACTGTCATTACCATGAATTATCTCCATACCGGTAGCACCATTAGCGGGATGCACCGGATATATGGGAAATGGATAGTGCCGGCACATATAAATTGTGGATACTGCAAGGATAAGAGGAAAAACTGACCGGAACCTTCAGATTGCCCCGGGATTGCCTGCTTTCAAAACCTTGGAGTTGTATGATTTCCAACTGCATTATCATCCAGGAACCGGATCTTTCTCAGGGTCCGCATACTTCCTGCTCTTCAGTGAAGACAGATGCAGTGGCCCTCAATTTTATCCCCGATCATCACGCACCTTAGAGCAGACCATGCAGGAACTCATCCCCGGTATCATCTATTGTTTTGCAGCGCTGTTCATCATCCTCGACCCGCTCCTTTCCGTTCCGATCTTCTCGGCAATGACAAAAGGACAAAGTTCGGCCGAGATCCACAAGCAGGCATTTATCGCCGTTGCCGTCGCCGGGGGGCTGATGTACGGGGTATTGGTATTCAATACCACGATTTTCAATATCCTTGGCCTGAAGATGCCCGCATTCCAGATTGCAGGAGGACTCATCCTGCTTCTTTTGGGAATTCAGGAAGCGCTTGGGATCGAACTCGGGCGCCATAAGGAACATTCCACAACTGCAGCGGGTGTGGTCATCGGTACACCACTCCTGTGCGGGCCCGGCACCATCACAACCGTGATGCTCCTTTCAAAGGATTATGGCATCATCATCCCGTTTATTGCGATAACCCTTGCACTCATCGCCACATGGCTTGTCCTGTACTTCTCAGATACCATTCAGCGTGTGCTCGGGGAAGTTGTTACTGACATTATGGGCAAAGTGCTCGGAATGCTTGTTGCCGCCATCGCCGTGCAGATTGTTGCCTCCGGTGTTCTTGCTTATGGAGCCCTGATATAAGATCAGAAAAATCAGATAAACGGGGGTGCATCCTGGGAACCGGCATCCTTTTTCAATGTGAATACCTCGACCATATGGTCGGGATGATAGCGCATCTTTGCTTCCCGGAGGCCTGATACGCCAAGATCGCTCTCGCGGTTAATATAGCGGAACCTGTTTTCAAGATGAATCGCGGTCTGCGCGTTGATCTCTTTATAGATCCCATCGCAGTCGGGCATACCCTTTTCGAAGTGAACAAGAGCGGTATCAGCACTGAGGGGCTCAAAGAGAGCGATTGCACCGATCTTGGAATAGACGCGGATCATCAGGCCCTCCAGCGGGAGATCATCGAAGTGATCAACGGCAAAGAAGACCGCATCCTTCTCATGGGCAAGCACCGGGTCACCCTCACAACCCTTCCATTCACACCACTGGATAAGAAATTTTTTCACTTCTTCTCGGCTCTCGTGAGTGATTGGTTCTACGCTGCTCGCACAATTTTTCCGAAATTTGTTGACCTGCCGACGGATAGTCAGATAATTCTTACCGCGAAGTTCAGCAAGATCAGTTGCACGGTACACATACTCGAAATGGTTGCGGTCAGGAACAAGAGTAAGATCCGGACAGACTGAACGCATCCAGGCTGCCGTGTCGGCATCGATGAGAACAAGGGGCTCATTATCACTGATATCAGAGGTGAAACTGATGAGACTTTTCAGCAATTCCGGGTTCCGGGGGCCGATGGGGGCACGGAACCGCGTGATGCCGTCAATTGTGCTAGCGAGTATTACATTGCCCTCAATGTACGCAAACGTGTAATGGGCATAATGATTCCAGCAGACCATATTGGAAAAGGTATTGTCACTGTGGACCTGCGGGTACCGGGCATAATGTTTCTCAAAAAAAGCACGGTCATCAAGTGTGACTGGCCTGAAATCATCCTGGGAAATCATCAGCAGTCACCCCTGTAGATCAGGGGTATATGACCTGGCATGGGGCAAAATCCCAGAGGCTGATAGAAGGGACCGGTCTCCGGTTCGGCGATCAGAGCGATCCAGGAAATTCCTTTTATTTTACATTCACCCAGAAGTGTTTCCACGATCAGTTTCCCGACCCCGGAACCCCGCCAGGATGGGAGAACAACAAGGTCCTGGATGTAGCCATCCGAAACGCCATCGGAAATAACCCGGCCCATTCCGACAGAGCGGCCGCTCTTTTCATGCACTGCAACCGCGAAGAGAAAACTCCCTCGGATAAGTGCCGGGAGAGCCTCAAGGGAG
>Ga0172367_10007068_pt1 | contig 12969 bp, 9 predicted proteins | sample Lak10m_FD_114542 | JGI IMG/M metagenome (GOLD analysis project Ga0172367, IMG submission 114542) | Freshwater microbial communities from Kabuno Bay, South-Kivu, Congo - kab_022012_10m | ecosystem: Environmental > Aquatic > Freshwater > Lake | place: Democratic Republic of the Congo: South-Kivu...
AGTTCAGTATTGAATTGAAAGCACATAGGGAGAAGGTATTCTTAAATGTATGCCTATGGGAGAGAAACAGCCCACGGGCTTGACCAAAACAGAAATTAGAACCAATTCCAATCTCATCAGTAGATTTGAGGAGGTTTTATCCAGCGACTGCATCACTCATACTTAATTGGATTGTTGAAAGAAATATCTTATGAGCGAGATGGAGCAGTATTATAGAGTTTTAGAAATAGAACCTGGAGCAACACTTGAGGAAGTCAACCAGGCTTATAAAGACTTGGTTTTTATTTGGCATCCTGATCGTATTCCTCAAGACAATATCCGCTTACAAAAGAAAGCCCAAGAAAAGCTCAAAGCTATTAATGAAGCTCGTGATCAATTGCGCTCTTTAAATGGTAAGTACAGAAATACTTATCATTCTCCATCAGTAACTCAACAAAAAAAAACACCTCAAAGTACGTACAAACCGCCCAGTCCTAACCCTGATTTAAGTGGTAAAGATTTTAGTGGCTCTAACTTAAGCAACAAAGATTTATCTGGTAGGAACTTGAGTTACGCTAACTTGAGTGGCGCAGACCTGAGTGATACTTTTATGCATAAAGTTATTCTCAGAGGTGCAAATTTATCTGAAGCAAATTTGTTTCGAGCTAACTTACTTTTAGCGGACTTGAGAGAAGCCAACTTGCGCTCCACTAACTTGATTGGCGCAGATCTCAGTGGGGCGGACTTGCGCGGGGCAGACTTGACAGGAGCGCGGATTCGTTCTGGCGATCGCCTACTGGTAAAATTGATTGGTGCTAATTTGGCCGGTGCAATTATGCCTGATGGTATGATCCATAGTTGACAGTGCGATTCGTTCTCTTGAAATGAGATAAATGCTCAGGGATAAGAGACAACACTGGTTTAAACACCAGATTCTTGACAAAGACAACGCCTCACCAATTGTTAACATCAGAGATGCACATGTATTTATGAACATTTCCATTATTGGTTGTGGTTACGTTGGTTATGCAGTTGCTCAATATTGGCAGCAAAGAATGACTTTCATGGTTACAGCTACTACAACTACTCCTGAACGTGTCCCAATTTTACAAAGCGTAGCCCAAAAAGTTGTAGTTTCCTCTGGTAGTGATTCACAAAGACTCAAATATCTATTGCAAAATCAAGATGTTGTGCTGTTGACTGTTGGGGCAAAAAAGGCAAATTCATATCAAGAAACTTATTTCAATACTGCCAAGACTTTAGTTGAACTTTTACCCGAACTTCCCAGCATCAAGCAACTAATATACACTGGAAGTTATTCAGTTTATGGTGACCACAACGGCGCCTGGGTAGATGAAGAAACTCTGCCTACACCAAGCCATGAGAATGGAAAAATCCTCAAAACAACTGAGGATGTATTGCTAGGAGCTTCTAGTGACCACCTGCGTGTTTGTATCTTGAGGTTGGGAGGTATTTATGGACCTAACAGGGAACTAATGAAAATATTTAGTCAAGTTCCTGGTACAACTCGTCTTGGCGATGGTGAAGATGTAGCTAATTGGATTCACCTGGATGATATTGTAGGGGCAATAGAATTTGTACGTCAACATCACTTGCAAGGTATTTATAACCTGGTAGATGATTCTTATCTTACCAGTAGAGACTTGCTGGATACCTTGTTACAAAAACACAATTTACCCAGAGTAAAATGGGATAACACTTTCAAAAGCAGTCGTTTATATAATGCTAAAGTAGCAAATCAAAAAATCAAAAAGGCTGGATATAAATTAATTCATCCACAAATGATTTTTTAATGTAAATGTTAAATCAATACTATGGAAGACACACTAAATATTAGAATATCTCCTACCCAGTTTTATACCTGGAAAAATTATCGTTGCGCCTACGACCTACATGAACCAGTTAATTCTAATAATGAGGGTCTACCTTTACTTTTAATTCATCCCATTGGTGTGGGTTTGTCCCGGCAATTTTGGCAAAGATTTCGCAGCAAATGGTATGCAGCAGGTCATAAAAATGCTATTTACAATCCTGACTTACTAGGATGTGGTGATAGTGATATGCCCCATGTAGCTTATACTCCTAAAGATTGGGCAGAGCAACTAAATTACTTTTTACAAACAGTAGTAAAACAAAATGTTGTGATTGTAGTCCAAGGAGCTTTATTACCTGTCGCCATAGAGTTAGTACAAAAAAAATCAAATTTAATTGCTGGACTGATTTTAGCCGGGCCTCCAGCTTGGCCGGTGATTACTAGAAGTTCATCAGCATGGCAGCAAAAAATTGCTTGGAATCTCTTTGATTCGGCTTTTGGTAATGCTTTTTACCGCTATGCGCGGACAGAAAAGTTTTTGCGTTCTTTTTCGGCTCGCCAGCTTTTTGCTTCGGAAAAAGCTGTAGATAAAGAATGGTTAAATATGTTGTTAGCTGGGGCGAAAAATCCTGAAACCCGCCATGCAGTGTTTTCATTTTTAGCTGGGTTTTGGCGACAGGATTATGGTGGTTATCTTGCTTGTATCAAACAGCCAACATTAGTAGTTGTAGGAGAAACTGCATCAAGCATTAGCAAGGAAGGTCAACAAGAAACACCAGATGAACGCTTGGCTGATTATCTATCGTGTTTACCTCAAGGTACTGGCATTAAATTACCTGGTCGCAATGTCTTACCATATGAATCAACTACAAAGTTTGTAGAAGCGATCGCACCATTTATTACCAAGCTCAAAGCTGTAAGTTAAATCAAACCCCCACAAATAGCTAGAATCAGAATGTTTACTTATTTGTGCTGATGTTGTGACCACCATATCTTGTCCCCGTTGCTATCAACCAGTTGATGGTCAGGCAATTACTTGCCCCTATTGTCGTACAACTCTCAAAGCTTATGGTCATCCAGGGATTCCACTGCACCGGGCTACTGGGAAAGAGTACCTATGCGACAGTTGCACATACCACATGGATAATACTTGTAACTTTCCTCAACGCCCCTACGCCAAAGATTGTACCTTGTACGAAAATTTGGCAGAGAGCAAGTTAAGATTACCAAAGCAACTTAACCCCAGTAGCTTGGGTGCAAGGAGGAAAAATTGGGTTAAACGCAATCAGTTTTTGTTGCTGCTACTTAGTTTATTATTTGTCTGTTTTCTCATAGCTTTGTCCAGTGCTTGATTAAAGCTTAAAGGGTGGGAATTGTCATAGTTTCATGAGCAGTGGACTCAGCGGACATTTCTGAGTTTTCCTCAAATAAAGTTAAGTCGAACCAAAAAGTAGTACCCACTCCAACTTCACTCACTAGATGCATTTGACTGTGATGCCTTTCCATAATATTTCTCACAATGGATAGACCTAGGCCAGTGCCTTCTAAAGTGTGAACTCGGTTTTCTACACGGAAAAAACGGTCAAAAATCGCCTGTTGATCTTCTGGAGCAATTCCAATACCTGTGTCGGAGATTTCCACCCGCACTTGAGGCAGGTGAGTCTGTGAGTTAGAATTGATATCTTCTAATTGATAGGCGCGAATTGCCACCTGACCACCGGAATGAGAGAATTTCAGAGAATTACCCACCAAGTTAGCTAGTACTTGTAATAGCAAATCATAATTGCCCATAACTAACGGCAAATCAAGGGCTACTTCTTGAATTAGTTCAATACCCTTGTCCTTAGCATTGAGTTGGTAAGTACGCAGGGTTTGCTCAATGGCTTGTGCTAAATCCACCCCACCAAAATTGTAGCTGCGCCCAGATTCTAGCTTGGACAAATCCAAAACATCGTTAACTAAACGGGTAAGTCTATCGGTTTCATGATTGACTGTTTGTAAAAAATCCTGTCGTTGTTCTACACTCAATTCTTCGCCATACTCATGTAAAGTTTCAATAAACGATTTGATATTAAATAAAGGCGTTCGTAATTCATGAGAAACGTTACTGATAAATTGGCTTTTGGCCTCGTTCAGTTCTACCTCACGAGTGATATCTTGAACAGTGATAGCAATACCTTTGATGCTTTCCCGTTGTGAATTGAGTACAGTAGTCAGGAGAATGCGGACGGTGCGCTTAGTGGGTTCCTTTAAATGAATACGGAACTCGGAACTTTCACATTCACCTGCGGCCATTTCGTACAAAGGACGGCTAATTTCCATCTGCACAGGCGGGGGCAAATGATGTAAAACATTGCCACCCTCAACTGCTACCCCTTCCCAGCCAAAAATTCGCCGCGCTGTGGGGTTAACTAAAATCACCTGCATACTGTTATCAATCAAAACTGCACCATCAGCGATGGTAGAAACCAGTGTTTCCAGTTTAGCTTTTTCCGCAGTTAATTCTTCAATGTTTTGCTCTTCATAGCGCTCCAAACGCTCTGCCATTTCATTAAAGCTGAGAATTACCTCTCCCAGTTCGCCACCTAGAGGTAAATCAATGCGCTGCTTAAAATTACCAGCGGCAATTTGTTTTACTCCCACTAGTAGTTCTTTAATAGGCTTAGTAATTGTCAAAGCGTTGATTACTCCTGCCAAAATCACCATGACCCAAATGGTGATAAAAACCGCAATAGTTACATCACGGGTGAAATTAGTGGAGATAACTGCGGTTTGGTTAGGATTAATGCCAATTGCCAATACACCCTGATATTTTTGATCCACAACTAGGGGAATAAAAACATCAGTGACTACGCCATCTGGGGTCATGTGTTGCCGCACCATCGGCCTTTCCCGGTCACTGGTGTAATCTTCTGGCAATTGTATTCGTCGTTCGATTGTTAGGGAGTTTTCAACCTCTGGTTCCCAAAAAGGAATACCAAAAAATATTTTTCCACTTTGATCGGCGTACAGCATATAACGGACGCTAGAGGTACTGCTGTAGAAGCGTTGGGAAAATTGGGCAACCTCAGTGTAATTGTGATCAGCTATGAGGGGAGCAACGTTTGCAGCAAGGAGTAGTCCCAGGTCACGACCAAAGCGAGTATCATTCATTCGGGCATCTTGCTGAATTGTGTTCACAGCCCAGAATGTCAAACCACTCATTACCAATGACACGACCAAGGTGGCAACAGCCAAAAGTTTGGTCTGGAGTGTGAACTCCGACCACCAGTTAGCAACCGCTTCTCGGATTGTTTTTAAAAGAGCCAGCATTTTAAATAAAGTTGTTAGTAGTTTTGGTTGTTTAACCCCAACAACTAAAAAATTAACAGTTAACTTGATGTTGAATATGTTGACACTGTTTCTACTTTACAGAAAGATGGTCAATTAGTGAAGATTTTAATAGATGCACTAGGTGTAGTACATTGTTAATCTTACTGGAGTATACCACGTTTATGGGAAAATTGTAACTGTCCTACTGCTATGTATTCCCGTTGTATGGATGGATAACACTGCTTGGTTTAAACTTAGTACCCCTAGCCAGTGCCTAAGTGGAAAGTGTCTTCACTCATACTTATCTGCCAGAAAATAAACATACATAGCAGGAAATAGATACATATAAATTAAGGATTTTAACAATGTCTCTGTTTTGGTTGTTTCCATCAAATGATTTAAATCCCACTAGATGTTAGAGGTTGCACTGGCCTTAACTGTGGTAATCACGATGATCTCGACGGTAACGCAGCCCAAAACATCAGAACAGAGAAAATCAGGATGCTCAAGGCGGATGGTTCAGCCGTTTCTGCTCTGGGGGGAGAGGTAAGACCAAGGGGGAAAATTCTGGTGTGCAGCACTTCTCTGTGACTACAGAAGCTCGAATTATAGCCTCAGCTTAGTTAGAGTAGTTAACCCATGTTTTCCACGTAAAATCACTAATTAAAATTTGTTAGAGACGCTGTTTACCCATAAACTGTCTGTTTGGCTACAATTAGGGTAAATAAATAGGGAAAGCTGTTAACAGCTTTCCCTAAATTCACCGGTAGCTCACACAAAGCATTACCTAAAAGGGTGGTGTGAAGTTCTTTGTTTGTGTCTTTTGCGTCCTTTGCTGTTCGTTACATAAACTAAAACTTGAGCATTGTCACAAGGCACATACATAGGCAGAATTTCTACTTCAAAACTCGATGACCGATATCTTTTCGGTAATATATTCCTTCAAATTGAATTGATTTGATTCCAATGTAGGCTTGAGCGATGGCTTGCTGAAAATTTTCCCCAATAGCAGTTACATTTAACACTCTTCCCCCATCTGTAACTATTTGTTGTTGCTGATTTAACTTTGTACCTGCGTGGAATACAGTGACTCCTGCTGCCTCAGCTTCTTTGATACCACTAATCACTTTACCTTTTTCGTATTCGCCAGGATAACCACCTGAAGCAGCAACAACAGTAGCAGATGCCCCTGGTTTCCAAGCTATGGGGGGCATTTCGCCTAAACGCTGTTTTAGACAGGCTAGAATCAATTCCTCTAAGGGTGTGTCTAAAAGTGGCAAAATCACCTGAGTTTCCGGGTCACCGAAGCGACAGTTAAATTCTAAAACCTTGAAGTCGCCATCAGGTGCAATCATCAATCCCGCATACAGCACGCCTCGGTAGTCAATACCTCTGTTTCTTAAACCAGTGATCGCTCTTTCTAAAACTTGGGTTTGAATACGTGTCATTAACTCTGGTGTGGCAATAGGTGCGGGGGCATAAGCTCCCATTCCACCAGTATTTTCCCCTGTATCCCCCTCCCCAATCCGCTTATGATCTTGAGCTGGTAGTAAAGGGCGAATGGTTAACCCATCGGTTAAGGCTAAAACTGATACCTCTTCCCCAATTAGACATTCTTCAACAACAACAAAATTTCCTGCGCTGCCAAACTGCCCTTGAAAAATAGAATCAATAGCATCTTCAGCTTGTTCTAAAGTTGTGGCAACTATAACACCCTTACCTGCTGCCAAACCGTCAGCTTTGACAACTATAGGTATATCCTGTGATTTGACGTAAGACTTAGCTGCTGTTGCATCTGTAAATACCGCAGCTTTCGCCGTGGGAATCCCCTCTTCTTGCATTAAAGCTTTTGCCCAAGCTTTACTTGCTTCAATCTGCGCTCCAGATCTGGCAGGCCCAAATACCATCAGCCCTTGACTTTGGAGGTAATCTGTGATTCCTTTGGCTAGGGGTACTTCTGGTCCTACTACCACCAGAGAAATACGATTTTCTAGAGCGTATCTGCTCATACCCTCAAAATCATCTACAGCCAAAGGCAAGTTACGACAGCGTTGCAAACTTGCCGTCCCCCCATTTCCGGGCACACAGACAATCTGCTCAACTTGCTGAGATTGCAACAGTTTCCAAGCTAGAGCGTGTTCGCGCCCCCCATTACCGACAACTAAAACTTTCACTGATTTCCTCGTGGGTTCTAAAGCAAGAACATCCTAGTGGCTCTCACTGATCAATTTTTTCATCAAATATTACGCCAGTGCAAGCCCCTAATCATACTCGCTGCTAATCCCATTAAAGGTTATACTAATTGAGCTTGTATATTTCACGAGTAACCTCTTTTTTTTAAGAAAAATAACATTTTGGGTGTTTGCAAAATTATGTATCCAGGTTTTCAGTATTTATAATTAATTTTTCTAACTTAGAATAATTAACTGGTCAAAACTTAATAAGTATTGAAACGTAAATGTTCTACAGCAGTTTTTATCGAGATAAAATACAGGTTTATCTGTTGTAGATGTTAACTTATGATGATGGAAACTAAAATCATATCAATAAATAGTAAACATGGCTAAAATTATTGTTACTGGAGCAGCCGGCTTTATTGGTTCCCACCTTGTGGAAACATTACTAAAACAAGGAAAAGAAGTAATCGGGATTGATCAATTTAACGATTACTACGACCCGATGTTAAAGTACAAAAGTATTGCACATTTACGCAGTTCACCTCAATTTACTTTAATTGAAGGAGATATTCAATTTTTAGATTGGCAGGCGTTGCTGGAAAATGTTGGGGTGATTTACCATCAGGCCGCACAAGCTGGGGTAAGAGCTAGTTGGGGTCAATCATTCCGTAATTATACGGAACGTAATATTAGTGCAACACAAATTTTGCTGGAAGCTGTCAAGGATGCTAAAAACCTGAAAAGATTAGTATTTGCGTCTACATCAAGTGTATATGGAGATGCAGAAACATTACCCACCCATGAAGAAATTCCTCCCCAACCAGTTTCTCCTTATGGTATTACCAAACTAGCAGCAGAACGTTTGTGTAGATTATATCACAAAAACTTTGGTGTACCTGTTGTGGCATTACGCTATTTTACGGTTTATGGTCCCAGACAGCGCCCGGATATGGCTTTTCATAAGTTTTTCAAGTCTATTTTGCAGGATGAGGCAATTTCCATTTACGGAGATGGACAGCAAACGCGAGACTTTACTTTTGTCAGTGACATCATAGCTGCCAATTTAGCTGCGGCCACAGCACCACAAGCAGTGGGTGAAATATTCAACATTGGTGCTGGTAGTAGGGTAGTTTTAAACGAAGTTTTGGACACTATGGCAGAAATAGTTGGCAAACCGATTAAAAAAAATTACATCGAAAAAGCAATGGGAGACGCAGGTCATACTGCGGCTGATGTGTCGAAAGCCCGACAAATCTTAGGATACCAGCCGCAAATTCTGTTAAAAGAAGGTTTGACACAAGAATGGCAATGGGTGAAAGCTTTGTATAGTTAATCAACAGCACTCAGTGTTGCGAGATAATAGTTGCAGATCCATAGTTTGGGTCAAGTAAAAACTTGTTTAAATTCTGGTCATATTCAAAATATGCCACCACAGGAAAGAATGTATAACTGTGGAAGCTGTGGACATTCCATGGATAGGGATCTTAATGCGGCGATTAACTTATAGGGTTTGGCTAAAGCGTGAAAGCTTACTGAGAGATGACCTCTCCCATGCTCCCATTGAAGTGACAAATAAATGTCTAGAGTTGTTTAGCTTTTATATAGCAGCCAATTAATAGTAGAACAAAGTGTCAGCAACCCAATGATATGAGTTAGATATATCAAGGGAATAGAGGCAAAAGAACGGCGATTGGTAATGGCTACGAGAACGAGGGTAGAAAACAGGAGATTGAGCGATCGCAATGTGGGATTGATAGCAGCAATTGCGGTTAAAAAACCACCAAATAAGAAAGTTAGCAGTTGCCCGTATTGAGCTAATTTTCGATAGCGGGCGTAATTTATCTTCTCAGTTATTGCCACCATGAAAATTAAAAAAGGAAATAAAGCTACACTCAATAACGCCCAAGGTTCATTTTCCGCATTTGTGAGTTTAACGCCAATCGCGATCACCTTTTCCTGTAATGCAAACGGTACTAATCGCCAAGTCAGCCAAATTATCTGTAAGTCAATGGCAAACAATACCGCCAAGTCAACTGCTAAAGTATATCTTTTTAAACGATTACCCAGGTACCACACAGCGAATCCACTGACAACTATTGCTTGTCCAGGTTGATTTACTACTGTTATTAGCCAGCCAAGGAATAGTAAGATGCTGCCCAGGGTTTGCCAGGGAAATAAGGGAAATGAAGGATGTCTGTATTGTGCCAGCCAAGTTGCCAGCCAACCGCAAATCCCAATGGCTAAACCTAACTGAGTGACATCTACTCGAGTAACAAAAATTGCTCGTACTAATAGTAATGCCAATCCATACACAATGACGGCAGCGAATAAACTCATCCCCAGTTTTCCCGGCTGCTGGCTTTGATTAACTGAAGTAATTGGGGGCTGCTGTTGGTAACGATTGAGATTAATAGTAGTGATAGTTGTTGCTAGGGTTCCTAAGTAAATGGCAATTACAGGAAAGTGATGTACTTGCCAACCCCAATGCAAACAACTTAACGTTAGGATATTTACTAGCTGTGATTTGGCTGTTGTTATATTGGCAAATACAACCGGATTTTTGCACAGTGCAGATGTGATCAATGTGAGGGCAGGGCAGGCCATGGCCATTGTTAACCGACCACCATAATTTTCCCACAACTCGAAGCTATCCATTACCCAAAAGTTCATCGGTACTAACAAGAGGGTAAAAATTAAAAATGTTCGAGCTGTTGACTTGAGATTATTTTGCTTGCTAGCCCAAAAGCCGAGCCCCCAGAAGCTCAATGTATAAGCGAACAATACCCCATACTGCCCAGAGGCGGGAAACCGTTCCCAATGACTCGCAGCCAGAACGCCAGAGGATACCAGAACTAGAAATAAACCCAATAACAGTAGCCACTGGACTCTCAATTGTGCCCCCAGGGACTGGAAAATCCAAGGGGCAAGGTTGGGTTGGAGAGGTTTTTTTGGGGTTTTTATGCGAATACTCGGTGCTACAGCTGCTAGGGGTAAAGGTTGTAGAGGCTCGGAGATGATCAATCTTTCCGGTTCAAATTGCACTGGACAGACGAGAAACTGTTGGCATACCTGCCTGACTAGACTATCGGATATCAAACCTAACTGCAGCCATATGTCCAACCCTTCTAGGAGTTTAGGATGGGAAGATGGTAGCCCGAGTAAAATTTTGGAAGAGCGGTCAACTAGCAATGACATAAGCCATAATCGTATCGGTAGATACTTAAATCATTATTCGTAAATAATGGATTTATGCACTTACTGTGACACTTATTTTTGTTGACTACTCGGGGCAAATACACTAATTCACTATTAAACTGCACTTAGTCTCTTATCTTTGTTAAATTACTTGAATTTTTAATCAGAACAGGCATGTCACGGAGGATACAATGAACTTGCTTAAGATTTAGTGCAAAGAGAATTTATATTACATCGTGATTTCTTTTTGCTGTTGATAGAGTGTTTTAAATAAAGCTTGTTGGACTTTATGGTCTACAATTGGCTGAGGATAGCTAAGACGGTGGCGTTCTAATGAGGAAATTTTACCAGTCACTAAATACTCTGTATCTACAGAGCGCAGTTTTGATACCCATTGGCGAATATATTCCCCCTCGGCATCAAATTTTTGTGCTTGACTAGCTGGGTTGAAAATCCTTAACGGCTTCGGGTCCATGCCGCTAGAGGCACTCCATTGCCAGCCGCCATTATTGGCGGATAAATCACCGTCAATTAGTTTCTGCATAAAATATTTTTCTCCCCATTGGGGATTGATGATTAAATCTTTAGTTAAAAAACTAGCTACAATCATTCGACAACGGTTGTGCATCCAACCAGTTTCATTTAGTTGGCCCATTGCGGCATCGACAATGGGATAGCCAGTTTTTCCTTCGCACCAAGCCTGAAAATGTTTTGGGTTATTTTGCCAAGGAAAGTTTTTGAAGCTGTCCCGGTATGCTCCTTGGGCTAATTGCGGAAAGTGATACATGGCGTGTTGATAAAACTCCCGCCAGGCTAATTCCTGTTGCCATGTGCGGATACTTCCTTGTGCTTCTTCGCTGCGGCTATGTTCTTGGGCCTCTAAGGTAGCTTGCCACACGGTACGAATACCAATAACTCCAAATTTCAAAGCTGCACTTAATCTTGATGTACCATCAACAGATGGGAAGTTACGCTGTTCTTTGTATTCAGTGATGTTCTGTGCAATAAATTCCTCTAGTTTCCCTTGTGCTGCGGTTTCTCCTGGTGAAATAATTAATTCCCTATGCCAAATAAATCCTAAGTCTTTGGCTGAGGGTAATTGAATTACTCCTGCTTGTTTGGCAATTTCTTGTTCGTTCTCTGTTAATCCTGTGGCATTTTCCAGAGTTGCTAATGGTTTCGCCTTGGCTTTGCTGCTCCAATTTTTCCAGAATGGGCTATATACAGTGTAAGGACTTTGACTACTTGTGTGAATTTCCTTTGGTGAGTGGAGAATCTGATCCCAACTTTGGTGCAAAAACTCAATGCCTTTTTCTTTGAGGGCATCAATCACTAGGCGATCGCGTGTTTGGGCATAGGGTTCTACATCCCAATTCCAAAATACTGCTTTAGCATTTAAAGCTTTTGCTAAAGCTGGTATGGTTTGTACAGGATTGCCACGCAGTATTAACAATTGACTCCCCACTTGAGTATATCGGTGTTTGAGTGCATCTAAACAGCCGATCATGTATGTTACTCTTGCCGGGGCTACATCATCTCGTTCTAGAATGTCAGGGTCAAGGCAAAATACTCCCACTACTTTTGCACTCCGCTTTCTGGCCGCATCTAGTCCTGTATTATCAGAAATACGTAAATCACGACGATGCCAAAACAAAATTAAGTCAGACATTCCACAACCCTCTTAGTTCTTTTGTACTAGATTAGCCCCTGATGGTATCTATTGAGGGTCAATTTGTTGAGAAGTTTCTGCCGATATTTAAATCGCCGGACTACACGGGGTAGAATATCATCAAAGCAAATCTCCGGTATGTCTATCGGGATTATGGCTTATCGTGAAAGTGAAGTATAATTTTCTGAATTCCCAGTAGTTAATTAGTATCTTGGTTATGGCCACCTTATTACTAGACGACGGCACCATCAATAGGGATTTAAATGAGATAGTGCAAGAACTTGCAGCCCTTAGCATCCACATCAAACACTATGACCCAGGAACATCATTGCTCTTTCCCCATCTCCTAGAACAAGAGGTTTTAATTGATTCGGAGAAACAGCATATAATAGGATTACACAATAGTGTTTTTGAATTGATCCAACAGCAAAATGGCTATTTGTGGTGTGATTTGCTAAACTTGCATCCAGGCTTGCCTAATCTTGAAAATTTAATCGCTACTTACAGCCGTTACCATAATCATAATGCTCCTGAAGCCCTTTACATACTGGCAGGAGAAATGATTTTTAGTTTTGTGAAACCCGATAATGGTCAGATACATCTGTTACTTCAGTCCCAAGACTATATACACATTTCCGCAGGTGTAGAGCATTGGTGTAGTCCTACAGCATCATTGCACTGTAAAGCAATACGCTATTTTACAACAGTAGAGGGATGGGTTCCTAATTATACCGATACTCAGTTGAGTGACTCTCTTTACAAACCACATTAATACCGTTAATTTTATGCGCTCAAAGGAAAAG
>Ga0172367_10007069_pt1 | contig 12967 bp, 10 predicted proteins | sample Lak10m_FD_114542 | JGI IMG/M metagenome (GOLD analysis project Ga0172367, IMG submission 114542) | Freshwater microbial communities from Kabuno Bay, South-Kivu, Congo - kab_022012_10m | ecosystem: Environmental > Aquatic > Freshwater > Lake | place: Democratic Republic of the Congo: South-Kivu...
ATTTACTGTTGACAATCAATACATTGATAAATTATCAAATAAAAAGAATTTAAATAGGATCGAAAGCACAATTGTGCAACTCATCCGCTAAATCAACCGGACACGGAAAATCTTACGCTACCGATCGGCGGCGGGGCATTTTAATATTTTTAAATCCGCAGATCAAGAATCTGGTACAAATTGAGCCCCTTTGTACCCAAGGTAAATACATCTAAACTTTAATCCTTCCTGTTGGTTATAATTCCTGTTATTCTTCTGCCTTTAATTAAAAATTTCCATCAACCTTCTAAAATCAGAATAATTACCAAAGGGCAGTATTAGACGTAAAAGACTGAAGTGTGCAATGTCTGCAACTATAATTGGGAAAGTCTTGTTTGGCGCTGATTAAGATGCGTTTACCCTAGCTTTGTAACTAGCATTTGCATTGGGTCGTCAAATCAACTTCAAATCGAAAAAGAGGAGCTAGACATTAATTCTTAATAAGAATATGATCGGCACCAGAAAACTTGAAAACAAAGTAAAATTAGGCCAACAATAATAAATTGCAAAAGGTTCTATTCATGTTCGACGAGAATTATAACAAATTAGTTACTGCAAAAAGTCACAAACCTTTTATTGATTATTCAAACTTGCAAAGGTCACTTAACCTTAAGAAAGAATCACTTAATAAAGCATTTTTCTTAGCAGGTGGGGCAGGATTTATCGGCTCACATTTTACAGATTTTTTATTAGCATCACCCGAAGTGCAACGACTCACAATTTTCGATAATTTTTCGTCAGGACGACGTTGGCATTTTGATCACCACCAAGACGATCCAAGGCTTAATGTCATTGAAGGAGACGTGAAGGATCTCAATTCCCTCACAAACGCCATGCAAAAACACGACATTGTTATCCACTTTGCATCAAATCCTGACATTGCAAAGGCCGCGATTGAGCCAGATATTGATTTTCGTGAAGGAACATTGCTTACCAATAATATTGTTGAGGCAGTGCGACTGAGCTCTGTGAAAAAAATTCTATATACCTCAGGCAGCGGAGTTTACGGTGATTTAAATTTGACTGAGGCCCATGAAGATTATGGTCCGCTAGTACCAGTTTCCACTTACGGTGCTAGCAAGCTTGCTGGCGAAGCATTGATTTCGAGCTATTGCTATATGTTTGACCGCAAAGCATGTGTTTTTCGTTTTGGAAATGTTGTTGGTCCAAGGCAAACACATGGGGTTGGTTTTGACTTTGTGAAAAGACTCATTCAAGATCCACAAAGCTTGCGAATTCTTGGCGACGGCTCCCAAAGTAAGTCCTATGTCTATGTAGAAGACATAATTGCAGCTGTAATGATAGCCCACGACAAAGCAGAAAATGTTTTTAACTGCTTCAACGTGGCGACCGGTGATTATATTACAGTAACTGAAATCGCGCGCATTGCCGCCGAGTGTCTTGAATTAGAGCCTGAGAAAATTAAATTTGATTACTCTGGCGGTGACCGTGGATGGAAAGGTGATGTCCCCATTGTAAGGCTGAATACTGATCGCATTAGATCACTAGGATGGACTAATAAGCGAAATGCAAAAGAAGCCATTCGCGATTCAATATTAAGTATGATTAAAGACGTAAAAACAGGCAAAATTTAAAATTACATTGGTGCCAAATGGAAAATCAACCAGTTAACCTTGAAATTCGATTGCTCGTTCCAAAATCGACGACAGTCTTTGCTGCCACTGGCGAATCAGAGTATGCACAGCAAAAATCTGACTCCGAAATTGAAGTTTCTATTGTCGTTCCCGCTTTAAATGAAGCATTAACGATCGGAATGTTCATAGACTGGTGTAAAGAGGGTTTACAAAAAGCAAATGTAGTCGGTGAAATTCTAATTGTTGATAGTTCTACCGATAATACTGCAGAAATTGCGCTGGCAAAAGGCGCTCGGGTACTCAAGACCCCAAAGCGAGGCTTGGGCCAAGCCTATATTGATTCTATTGATTTTATTCGTGGTAAATATATTATTATGGGTGATTGTGACTGTACTTATGATTTTAGGGAGCTTATGCCTTTTGTGACCGCATTTCGCAATGGCGCAGAATATATAATGGGTTCCCGCTTTAAAGGTTATATTGAGACCGGAGCAATGCCGCCGTTACATCAATATTTTGGCACACCTTTGACTACTTGGATTTTAAATTTTATTTACGGCAGTCATTTTACAGATATCCATTGTGGTATGCGTGGCATAACAAAGTCTGCTCTGTTAAATATTCAACTTCAATCACGAGGCTGGGAATATGCATCTGAATTAGTTTTGAAATCTGTGCACTTTCAGCTCAAAACAGCGGAAGTTCCCATTAAATTTTATAAAGATCAAGAAGGTCGACTTAGCCATCATCGAAGATCTGGGTGGTGGTCGCCCTGGCAGGCGGGGTGGATTAATTTAAAAGCCATGTTTATTTACGGCCCCTCTTTTTTTCTTTTTAAACCAGGATTGTTTTTTCTATTTTTGGGTTCTATGCTTACGATTCCATTAATAGGTGGACCGGTAAAAGTAGGTGATCTGACTTTTTCTATTTACTGGATGCTTCTTGGACTCGCTATTTTTCTTTTTGGCTTGCAATGTATATATATGAGCATATTAAGTGATCTCATTTTGGACTTCAGAAATGCCATCGCTGACAAATGGATCAAAGTTTTTAGTTATGATCGAAGCACGCTGATAAGTGGATTGCTATTAGGTTTGGGAATCAGCTTTAATATCCCTTTGGTTAATCTCTATTTTTCTTCAGGACTGTCACTACCTTCTGAATTGCATGTTGCTAACTATTGCGCAGTTTTCGGATTATTATTATCTATAGTTGGATTCATGAATTTTACATTCACTTTGGTCATTCATGCTTTTACTGCCACAAGGGGGCGTAATGTTAAACGCTAGAAATTCTAATTCAATTCCCCAAGTTGATAATTGGGAGCAACATTGGAAAAAATATTCAAAATCTGCTGAAAAAAATCCCGCCCAAGCTTACCGACGTAAATTAATTTTAAAGGAAATTCAAAATTTAACGTCACAAAATAAATGGAATATTGTCGATATAGGAAGTGGCCAAGGTGATATGCTTGTGAATATCGACAACTCTTGCCCTGGCCATTCCTTGTTTGGAATAGAACTGAGTCAAGAAGGCGTCGATATTTCATCTAAAAAGCTTCCGAATGCCCAGTTCTATCAGCATAATTTAGTAAGTAGAATTGAAAATAGAAAGCTCATCGAAATTGCTGATATTTGCCTCTGCACTGAAGTTCTTGAGCATTTAGAAAACCCCCTGCTATTTCTGCAAAACACTAAAGTCTTACTTAAGAAAAATGGAAAAATAATTATTACAGTGCCAGGTGGACCAAGATCATTTTTTGATATTTATATCGGACACCGTCGCCATTATTCAAGGAAGAGCCTTACAGAACTATTGACCCAAGCTGGCTTTAGAGTTGATAAATGTGAATGTGCTGGATTCCCCTTTTTTAACATATATAAATTGATCGTTATTTTGCGTGGAAAAAGATTAATTAATGATGCAGATAGTACTGGGAAAAATAATTTGTCTACAAAAGTTGCTTTTACCGTAATGTCTATTTTTAATTTTCTCTTTAAGTTCAATTTAAGAAATTCCAATTTAGGATGGCAGATCTTGGCCACAGCACAATTAGAAAAAAAAACAGAGATTTAAAATGAACGATAGTAACTTAAGAACCTTATCTTTTGGCGAAGACTATTCACCAACTTTGGTGGACAAGTTTGGAGTGTGGCTTTCTGGAAGGCAACTGCGCAAAGCATCGACCTTTAATGGGAAAGTTGTAGCAGACTTGGGTTGCGGGTATCATGCAACTTTTTTCAGAACTATTCTACATGAAATTAAAACAGGTTATTTAATTGATGTCTCTTTAGCTTCAGAAATTTTGAAAAATCCCAAAGTAACTGCGTTTCAAGGCGATTTTTTTTCTGGACTCGAGAAAATTCCAGATAATACTGTGGATGTTTTAATGTGCATCTCGGTCCTTGAGCACCTTTGGGATCCCGAGTTGGCATTGAAAGAATTTTATAGAGTCCTTGCACCGAATGGCGTTTGCCTTATAAATGTACCGACTTGGTTGGGCAAATCTGCTTTAGAATTTTCCGCGTTTCATTTGGGAACAAGCCCTTCCGCAGAGATGGACGATCATAAAATGTATTATGACAAAAAAAGTTTATGGCCCCTTTTGGTTAGGGCAAATTTCAAACCAAGCTTAATCAAAATGTTTTATCATAAATTCTATTTAAACCTCTTTGTTAAATGTATTAAGCAATAAATGAAAGCGCTTTCGACTAAGGACCTTATTCAGGGCTTTTTAATAAGTATCTTTGCCTGCTTAGTAAGTATGGGGGCTATACTTTCTGATCAATTTACGTTGTCACCTCTTTTTTATCAGAGTAGCCTTCATGATCTGAATCGCAGGGAATGCCAACCGACGGGTAAAGATTGGACGTGTACGAACATAGGTGTTTACTCCGGAAATTTATATGACTCCGGCGCAGTAAACTGGGTCGATATTCCAATATCTTACTATAGAAATAAAGTTGGAAATGCATTGTGGGATCCGTACATTGGGTCTGGATATCCCCTGGCCTTTGACGGGCACAATCGAACCATAACACCTTCTCGTATTTTTCTTAAAAATTTTCCGAATCAACAGGGCAAGGATTTTTGGATATTCTTTAGATTTGTAGTGTTCTGTTGGGGATTTGTCACACTTTTCCAAATCGCAGGATTCGCCTTTTGGACACAAATCCTCGGTGCCGTGTTGGCCACATTATTACCATATCCTGCTTTCTATATTGATATTGTATTCATGGATACTGATATGATGGCGCCCTGGATTATTGTTTGGTTCATGTTTGCTAACCGCAAGTTTGATAAATGGCTATTTATTGCACTTTCAGCATTGCTTGGCGTATGGATTGGAATTCAAAGCTTTGTCCAAGCACAAGTTGTTTTTGGACTAGTTATTGGCCTATACTTCTTAACTTTAATGATAACAGCAAAAGAGCGTAAAATCCCATTTATTGGGTTTACCTTGTTTTGCATAGGCTATTTTGCTTTCTTACTTCCAGATTCGCTTCATTATTTTATAAACTTGGATCATCTTCTAATTGGAGCCAGAAACCCTGGAACTTGTTTTGCAAATAATGGCCTGGCACCCCTTAATTTGCTGAAGGACTCGGTTCAAGGTTTTTACAAATCACCAGAGGCCTTTACGCTTTTTTCTCTGACTGGAATTTGTTTAGTTTGGCTCAATTTAATTAGAAATAAAAAATATTTAATTTTAAATTTAATATTCTTAATATTATTAATTGGAAACATAAATGGTTTGCCACATTTTATATGCAATTTTAATGTCTTTAGCGGGATTCGAATTTTTAGGCATCTAACCGCACATACACAAAGTTTATTTTACTTTTTACTTTGTAGTGCTTGCGTCCAAGTCAAAATAAGAAAGAAACTTTATCAGGTAGTTTTTATTTTATTTGGGCTTTTATCTATCATGACTTTCGTTAAACGCGGCACAGTTAACGAAAAGATTTTTAGTGGAACTTTAGGAAAAGAATACGAATTTACAACAACGATTCCCGATTCCCATCCCTTTAGGCACATTCAATTACTTTCACAAAATGAAGATCGCCGCCATATCGCATTTGATGAACGCTTATTTCCGAATTGGCCAACTGCCTTTGAAATTTTAGATTTACGGTTTAACCTTTCTTTTCAGGTTAAATACAGTCATCTATTATATACATCATTATTTAATAGCTGGAAAAACGACTCTGGCATTCCAACGATTCCAGATCGATTTACTACCCCAACAGCTAATATTGAATTCATCACACCCGAACTGGAAAAACTTTTAATTTTAACCAGAACCTCTCTGCTTTCATTTTCTAGTAAAACAAATTGGCTGCCAAAAAGTGGCCTGTACTCAAAAGATACCTGCATCCCAATTGCAAATGATGGAATTACTCAATCTTGGGTTTGCAGCAAAATTGGTGGTGTAGGTTTTTTTCCTACCAGAGTTGAAATTGCAGACGACGATGATCAGATTATAAATCTAATGCAACATTCAAATCCAACCGATTTGATCGACAAAGCATGGATTTTAAATTCTGAAATAAAGGGAACTATCATTGAACAATCGCCTGTCACCGGTGCTCTTGGTAGCATCAAAGCAGTTGAGCGCAAAGGTGATGATCTTGTATACACTTTAGATATTCGACAGCCAGGCTTTTTCATTATTGCCGATACGTGGTTTCCTGGATGGTCCGCCAGTTTGGATGGTGAAAAAGTAAAAATTTTTAGAGCAAGTATCGCCTGGAAAGGCATCTATATCCCCAAAATAGGACAAGGTCTCAAGTTAAAATTGCACTTCGAGCCATAATCCCTGGATAAAAAAATAAAATGGTAGAGTTCATATGCACTTTCTGTTCTGTTTCTGATGCCCTGTCAAAACTGGATAGAAAAGGTATTTTCTACTCAAACTCAGCGTGTATTTTCTTCCGATAATTGACATCAAATAAATAAGTGCTATTCACCATTGACTACACAGCTCGAAACAGTTCAAATGCTCAGGTTTTATTTTTTATTTCATACTTTTTATAAAGTTATTGAGGAGTTGAGATTTATGAGCATGTCCCCAGAGGTTCTGAAGAACACAGCCCAAAGCAGCGATATTTCCTGCCCCATTTGCAATGGAACCCAACTTAACTTTATTTTTAACATTGATAACAAATTCCCCGTTAAAGAATGCATTGATTGTAAATTTCAAACCATCACACCGCAGCCAACAGATCAAGATCTGGCGGCCATTTATTCCGAGCATTATTATTTATTAGAACGATCCGAAGAAGGATTGCGAAATTTTTGTTATTTGAAAGAAAGTACTGCCAACCATTACCTTGACTTGATTCAACGATACATCGAAACAGAATGCGCAAATAAAACCTTGCTGGAAATTGGATGCGGCGAAGGGGATTTCATAAAAGTTGCTGCAGATCGTGGCTATAAAGTTTGCGCCGTCGAATATAATAAAAATGCGGTGACAGTGGCTCAGCAAAAAGTGGGCGCTCGCGGCACCGTAATTTGTGGTGAAATAAAAGATTTAAACACGCAGGAAGGACAATTTGATATTTGCGTACTATCAGATGTTATTGAGCACGTCCGAGACCCTCGCAATTTTTTGCTAACCGTTAGAAAATTCTTGAAGCCAGAGGGAGTTCTCTTTGTGGCCTGCCCATCCCTCGAATCATGGTCTGCCAAACTTCAGGGTCACAATTGGGTCGAATACAAGCCCGAGCATATTCACTACTTTACACCAGGAACCCTCATTCGCTTGATGACCGATTGTGGATTTTCAAGTTTTTCGCAAAAGGCAGGTATCAAAACGCTGAGCATTGATTACATTACCCGCCATTTCGAAAAATTTCCGGTTCCGTATTTCACTAAGCTCTCAAAGTGGACCACCCCACTCCTCCCCAATTCCTTAAAACTAATGCCAATAAAATTAGTTGCAAGTGGAATGATTGTGATGGGTCGAAAATGTTCAATGCCCGGACAGTAGTTTTCAGTATAAATTCAAAATATCTTAACACACTCCTTTGGAGTCTGTTGGAAACGGCGCTTAGCAAACGCCAACCTTGCTACCCGTTACACCCGCTCACCGCTTAATTATCAAGGCAGCTTGCATGACCTTAATAAGAACGTATGCCGGCCCACCGGGCCGCGCATTGGAAAAGTTTAGGTACTAAATTAGCATTTTTAATCCGAGACAACTTTAGAGACAATATTTCACCTTCAGCTTTTGCGATGCCTCCCGGTCAGTTTAACTTACATTTATCAAAGAAAGTTCTGGGGACCTTTAATTTTTTTACGGCATTTCTAAATACGATCATACCTTCTGAGGGTAAAGTGCAAAATACCCACCATCCCAGGTCTAGGCCAACAGGTGCGCGACTGCCGCCGGCAATCCATCAAAGAGTTTATCCGGCACATATAAGGCATCTTTCGAATCTGGGGGATAGGGATAACCGCCCCCGCCAGTCACGGCATAGATCTGAATGCCAAAGCGACGAGCGCACTCAACATCCCTCCATGTGTCGCCAATCATAATTGATCGGGAAAAGTCAATGGTAAATTCAGTAGCTGCCTGCTCAAGCATACCCGCCTTGGGTTTTCGACATGCACAATCAAACGCATACTCGGCAACTACGCCACCCACGCGATGAGGGCAAAAATAAATTTTATCAAAATGAGCGCCATACTTACCAACTAGACTCTCCATTAATTCATGAATTTCAGCATTGCGCTCTAATGTCATCTTACCTTTAGCTATCATAGGTTGATTGGTAACAACAAATACCCAATATCCCGCCTCGTTTATTCGCCGAATAGCAGACCCTACACCGACACGTAATTTAAATAATTTTACTTCATTTAATTCTTCGACATATTCACAAATAACACCATCACGGTCTAAGAACACTGCTGGCTTCATTTCACCAAACCCATACGGTGCCTTATAATTCTTGCAGCTGTTTTCGAAAAATCAGGATCTTTAAGGGCCAGAGCAACGATTGCCTCAAATAGGCCCTCTTGATTACCAGTGTCAAAGCGTTCGCCATGAATAATGTGTGCAAAGGTCGGAGTATTTTGGGCCATCATATTTATTGCGTCTGTTAGTTGATATTCACCAGAAATTCCTCGAGGAATTTGCATGAGAAAGTCAAAAATCTCAGAGGTAAAAACATAACGTCCAGGAACTGCTAAATTCGAAGGAGAATCTTCTACTTTAGGCTTCTCAATCATGCTTTTGATTGTAAAAGTATTAGGAATGGAATCCAATTTCACACCATTAATTATGCCGTACCTTGGGATCTGCTGACTGGGTACCTCCATTGCACCAACAACGGAAGCGTTACCTAATGAGTCACTCATTGCAACCAATTGACCGATAGCCCCATATTCACCACATCCAACCATCAAATCATCCGGTAAAAGCACAGCAAAGAATTCATTATTTACGATTTTCTTTGCCTGGAGAATGGCATGTCCCAGGCCCAACTGTTCCTTTTGGTTGATGGTAATAACGTCAACCATTTTTCCAATATTTTGAATTTGCTCAAGTTCAGAAATTTTACCCGATTTTTCTAAAAAAACTTCCAACTCCACATTTCTGGTAAAGTATTTTTGAATATCTTCTTTACCATTGGATGTTACAAAAATAATCTGCTCAATCCCTGCCAATAAAGCTTCTTCAATTACATAATGTATAATTGGTTTGGTGATTATGGGTATTAGCTCTTTTGGTAAAATCTTTGTTGCTGGCAAAAGACGAGTCCCCTTGCCAGCAACAGGAATAACCGCTTTCATAATTTTAGTTGATTTTTTTTTTGCCATAGATATTTCAGATTTAATTACTGTCATTGCTCTACTCTTTTTCCTCCAGAAAAAATCAATTTTACATTGTAAACCTATCTTTCTTCTGCACTGCAGGACCGTCGATGAACTTCCATGTCCCATCTCATTCTGGTGCCTCGAAGAAACTAATTTTAAAGTATACTAGCCAATTTGGATTCTTCTCGGTATATATATTCAAACAAAAATCACTAAAACTTGGATTTCAAAAAAATGCGACATAATTTACAAAAAAATATAAAAAAGATCTTTTGCCCAAAACAAATAACGCCTGGTGTTTTACTATGGACTAGTTATTTAATAACAATCTTTTATTTTATAGTTTATCAGGGTCTGTCAACAAAGATGACCAGTTTCAAATATCGAGCCATTGGGGAAGCCATCTCTGTGGGAATCGATGGGTCTAAACGAAATCGCAATTTTATAATTATTTGCGGCGGTTTTTTCTTTTTATTTTTTATTTTGCCATTAGTTTTTCAAAGACTGGATAGATTATTTAGAAAAATATTAGATGCTTCAATTTATTTCGGATTACGCAACATATTAAATACGTGGGGTGGATTTGGTTTCATATCGCTACTCTTTTTTGGATGGCGCCAGCAAAATATTTTTACTGCCTTCTCTTTATTTTCAATTTTGATTTGCCTCATTTCGATTGTCGCATCGCTTATTTTTTATAAGGCTGCCGTCACATCTAAATGTTCTATTAGACCAGAACTTTTTGAGGCAACTTTTCAATTTTCTTTATTTATAGGATTCTGCATTCCTTTTTTGCGAGCATTTTGGAATAATGGAATCGTTAATTTTGATGCTGCAGCCGCGATTGGTATTGTTTCTTGCGTCGCAATACTCTTTTGGAGCCTCAGCTTTCTTCAACGATTTAAAAAAATTGCAATTATTAATTGGAATGTTTGCCTTTGCCCTTGGACACTTTTACCCTTTCTTCTTTTGGCAGCGATGGAAATGCAATACGCATTCCGGAAACATGCTTTGGCAAGTACCACTTCGATTTCTCAATTTATATTTATTGGACTCTGTACACTCAGTTTGATAATTTTTTTATTAATTCAAAAGCGCCAACTAACAAGTTTCCAATTTAAGATTTATAATAAATTTTGGTTTTACCCCAGTTTGCTTTTTTCTATCATTTCTGTACTTCATTATACGGGGCAAACAAATATTGGTGCTGCAATGGATTTTTTGCATTTTGGTAATGATGTTATTCCTACTCAACAATTATTTCAATTTGGGAAATTGCCATTTGTAGACCTTTGGTACGCACAGGGTCTCATGAAGTTACTTTTTAGCACTGCTTATAGCCTTTTTCATGAATATAATTTATTCGAATTTTTAAACTGGAATTTCCTGAGCATCTCGGTCGGATTTTTGGTCTATTACTTTTTCTTTATTTTATTTTTACCGCCTTTCATTGCTTTTTACGGGTTATTGTTACTGCCTATTGGTGATCTGACGGCATTCGGAGGATACTACACAATGTGCCTGCTCCCTGGCATCTATCTGGGGGCCTGTATAAAAAAACCAACGTTTATTCGCATGTCTATTTTTTGGATTTTAGGTCTCGTGGCCTTTGCTTGGATGCAAAGTGCAGGTGGCATTGCTATACTTGGCAGCTTCGGCACCATCCTATTTTTACATTTCTTTGATGGAAGTGGTAAATATAAATTCAAGAATACTTTTGGATCAGCACTCATTGTTTTTTCAGTATCCGCATTTGTTTTTCTTTTGCTCCGCAAACTCGGCGGGCATTCGATTGGAGATACGCTAAGTCTCATTAATTCTTTTACCCTGACAGATACTTTAATTGGAAATTATGGTAGTATTTGGTGGGGCGAATGGTCGGCACTTGTTCCTGTACAGTATTTTTTACTTCCAGGAGCCTGCTTATTATTGATTTTAGGAATCACGCTGAAATGGCTGCAGGAATTTCGAATGCGAATTCAATATTATTCTATAATATTTTTGGCGTTGGTTGGGTTAGCCACTTTTATTCGTGCACTCCATAGACATTGCCTCGTTGAAGGACTTCAATTTCACTTTTCTGTTATGGTTGTTACTCTTTCTCCCCTCATATTTTTGAGACCCTTTAAACGAGGAGTAATGATTAGTTCCTTTGTTATGATTGCGTTCCTTTTATTTATACCATATCCTATGAAACTCGTTCCCGCCCCCCTTTTACGGGAAGGAGTTTGGCTGCAACTAAGAGATTGGAGTCCTACCGAAAATCGAGTGACTATTGACGAATCCTTTCAAAAGCGAGCTCAAAAATTAAAATCTTTCTTTGATAGAATGCTAACACCAGATCAGACTTTTTTTGAGTTTGTAAGTGCACATTTGCTTTATGCTTTAACTCAGCGTCCAGTACCCTTCTTTCACCACTCCGCACAGATTTTATATTCAGAAATCCCGCAAGAAATTTATGTAAAGGAATTTGGTGAAATGCTTTCGAAAAATAAAATTCCACTTGTTGTTTTCAGATCTCCCACTTGGTGGGGTGACCATATTGATAATATACCAACTGAAATGTCAGGGTATAAAATTGCTGAATTTATCTATAAAAATTTTCAGCCTATCGGTCTATTCGACGGATTTGAAATTTGGGGTCAAAATAATCAATTTGAAAAATTAAAATCTGAATTTAATGCTATTAAGAAAGAATTGCCCACCGACACCCTACTGACTGAAACTATTTCCCAAAACTTTAACTATAAAAAATTGGCATTCATCTGGGGCAATATAGATAATAGAAATGCTAAAGATTTGCCAATTTTAGAGATAGCACACCTAAAAGAATCTTTACTCCATCCTGGAAAAGAAATCGAGTTTGAATTCCTCAATCACCCCCAAGATGACGGGTTATATTTAGATTTCAATTTAGATTACCCAGACACAGAAGACTGTAATGTCGAATTTAAATATGGCCCTAATCTAGCAGATTCCTTTTTATTTGATTTGATCAACACTACCCAATTGGATCAACATCACTTTATACTGAGGGCAAGCAGTCAATGGCGTTGGCATAAGTTAGAAAAAATTAATGGCGTACTTAAGGCAAAATCAACTTGTAAAAATAGTATCAAAATTAATGAAATTGTCTTGCGCGCGGGCGATTAAAAAAATTGGAAAGAAACTTTTACCTTAATATCATTTTGTTGCATCGCGATGCTTATGTAGATTAGCGCATCATTTTGATTAAAATAAGAAATACTACAATGCTTTCAATATCTTATGAGATTGCATGTGGACTTGCGTATCGCCAATTTATCATTAGCATCTCTTACTTTAGACTGTATTTAATATATATAAATATATTCCAGGCATATATTTATATATATACTGCTAATGCTTGTCTAAAAGAATTTGTGGGCTTCCTCTGAGACCGGCAAATCGCCAAGCTTATGATAAAGCATGATTTCTAGGATTTTAAATGTCTTTACTCCATAAGAATTTCTGATGCAGGATTTTAG
>Ga0172367_10007070_pt1 | contig 12967 bp, 10 predicted proteins | sample Lak10m_FD_114542 | JGI IMG/M metagenome (GOLD analysis project Ga0172367, IMG submission 114542) | Freshwater microbial communities from Kabuno Bay, South-Kivu, Congo - kab_022012_10m | ecosystem: Environmental > Aquatic > Freshwater > Lake | place: Democratic Republic of the Congo: South-Kivu...
CGAAATCGGCTGGAAAGCAGATGTTGTACGCATGCAGGGTATCGCCCGGAGCTGCTGTTTGGCCGAACGCGGCCGTATGACTTAGCCATCCCAGGGAGGCCATCAAAAGAAGGTGAAACGAACGGGTACGCATAAGAATCGGTTTTGGAGTAGATGAATCAAGGTCGGGTCCAAAGGCTCGTTCGACCCAGCAAGGTGATACCAACATACCCTCTGATATCCAGTACCTTGTGCTGATCTCTGGTTTTCAGGATGCAGCTATACGTCTTGCCGGAATGCGGGTCGTAGATAGTACCATCTTCCCAGGAACCATCTTTATATTTGAAATTTTTCAGAATGACCGTGCCCAGTATATCGCGGTTTCGCAGGCTCGAATCCGGATTCTTTTCATCTTTTCTTCCAGGGGTTTTATTCCACACAATTTTGCCGTGGTACGCATCGCCTTGTTTGTAGATATTGATTCGGGCATCTTTCAGCTCCGAAATCCATTCGCCCAGAATGGCATCCGACTTGCTTTGCGCGGAGAGTGGAGAAAAACCAGCTAAAGACAGCAAGAGAACCAAAGTGCTCAGATACTTCATGTTTTATCCAATTTGAGTAAGTAATGAATATTTTACAATAAACACACCGGGCGATAATCCGTTCGGATAAATCGTACAGTTAGCCCTTTTGTTTGAAGCAAAAAAACCGAGGCGTTGCCCGAAAGGAACCCAGGCCCGCTATCGGGCAACGCCTTGGGTAAGGAGTAGGTTGGGATTAGGGCTTATTTTGATCTCTGGGGATGGCCGCATCCCGATTAGCTATTTCCCATGCGGTATAGAAAACGAGCTGGGCGCGTTTTGCGAGCAAAGGATAATTGATTTTATCGGGCGTATCGGTAGGTTTATGGTAATCGGCATGTGTCCCGTTGAAATAGAAAATAATCGGAACCCCCTTTTCGGCAAAGTTATAATGGTCGGAGCGATAATAAAAGCGATTGGGATCCGACGGGTCGTTGTACTTGTAATCGAGTTTCATTTTGGTGTAGGTATTATTGGCCGTTTCGCTGATGGGTCGGAGCGCGGAGCTGAGTTTATCGTCGCCGATGATATACACGTAGTTGGCAGAGTCAGGGCTTTTTTGGTATTCGCTGCCGACGCGTCCAATCATATCTATATTCAGATCACAGACTGTTTTTTCCAATGGGAAAATGGGGTTGGAAGCATAGTATGCCGAACCCCACAGTCCCTTTTCCTCCCCGGAGACGGTCATAAACAAGATACTTCTGCGTGGTCCTTTACCCGCTTTTTTAGCTTCTGCAAATGCCTGGGCTATCTCAAGGACGCCTACGGTACCCGATCCATCGTCATCAGCTCCGTAGTAGATGTCGTTGCCTGTGATCCCCACGTGGTCATAATGTGCCGTGATGACCAGTACTTCATCTTTCAGGTCGCCCCCCTCCATAAAACCAACTACGTTCGCAGTAGGGATCTGGCTGGTAGTTTTCTCCATCCCCATGGACAGGCGGACAGGGTAGGTCTGGCCAATTTTACCCGATTTGGCAGCTTCGGTGAGCGCCTCCAGGGACAGTCCGGTGTGTTGTGTTCACACTTCGCACCGGATGGTCCACATATTAGGTCACAGCGATTTTTTGTCTAAATCCACATCGGGCCGGTTGCCACCCATCGCGCGGAAGGAGGGCGATAAATTCGCCTGTACCTGAATAACGGCTGCAGCACCGTGTTGGGCGGCAATCGCCTGCTTATTTATAAAACCCATACGGCGGCCGGCTCCTGCTGGGGGGGTGGGCGTGCCGCTTAGCACCAATACCACTTTTCCCAATACGTTCAGACCATCATAGTCGTTGTGGGTAGAATCGCTGATACCATAGCCCGCAAACACCATTTCGCCTACATTCATGGCAAACGAATAATTGGACATGGACATCGTAAAATCCTTGCCTTCTTCCAGTTTTTTGCCGTTGATTTCCAGGTGCGTAGAAGTAAGCGAATCGGTGTATAGCATATACGGCATTTGATAGCCGTTGGCTCCCACTGGGGCTAATCCCAGCGATTTAAAATGGTCTGCAATATATACTGCTGCCTTTTCCAATCCACGGGACGGGGTATTCCGACCTTCCATTTCCGGCCCTGCTACCGTAAATAGGTGCTGCTGCAACTCAGTCGCTGTAATGGTTGATGCAAATTTTGAGACGTCCCCCGCTTTAGGTTTTTGCTGGGCGAAAAGGGTGCTCCCCCCTGCAACTAATGCAAGAAGCAACAAACAGGTGTTTTTTGTCATAATACGTGTTCTATTTGTTTAAAATGTTTCCAACAAATGCCATTGCACTAAAAATGAACGGCAATATAACGCATTGCCACAGGTAAACAAAAAGTTTAACCACTACCAATTAAACAAACCCAATTCTACCTATTCTGAAAACTTCGTTTTATTTTTCCGCAGCCGTACCGCATAAAAATTCAAATACTGCCTTTCGCTGCCAGGGAGCCCTTTCTTGTTTGGCAGTACCCCCAAGCGACAAACGCCGGGGCTCTTCCGGCCACGCATTTGGAACCAACTCCAGCACAGGGAAACCCCAACTCCAAATTATCTGGAACATTCTCTCATTCAGAAAACACGTATAGTTATGAAAATCAGACTTTTCGCGTTTATCCTGCCCTCCTTATTCTTGTGTTTGGGCGCCCAGGCACAAAAAAAGCCCAAGGCGGATGCACCAACTCCCCATACCAGCACCCAATCCGTTCAGTACGAGCAACGGCTATATGAAGGAATACAGTGGCGACAAGTAGGGCCATTTCGGGGAGGGCGCTCGGCTACGGTCACGGGGGTACGCAACCACCCCAACCTCTACTATCAGGGAACTGCCGGCGGGGGCGTATGGCGCACCCAGGATGGTGGGCAGACCTGGGACTGCATTTCCGATGGTTTCTTCGGAGGATCCATTGGCGCGGTAGCAGTGGCAGAAAGTGACCCGAACGTATTGTATGTAGGGGAAGGCGAACAAACCGTGCGCGGCAATGTATCCAGCGGCCGTGGATTATGGCGTTCTACGGATGCCGGCAAATCCTGGCAATCTATAGGCCTACGTGCTTCTGAACATGTCGGACGAATCCGGGTTCATCCCCAAAACCCCGACCTCGTCTATGTGGCCGTCATGGGAAACCTTTGGATTCCCAGCCAGGAACGCGGCGTGTACCGCTCAAAGGACGGCGGAAATACCTGGGAACGCATCCTCTTTGAGAGTGAACAAGCGGGCGCCGTGGACCTCATCCTCGACCCCAACAACCCCCGAATCATCTATGCCAGCACCTGGGAAATTAAACGCAATGGGTATCGGATGGACAGTGGCGGCCCCGGCTCCCACCTATGGAAAAGCACCGACGGAGGGAATACCTGGAAGAAGCTGACCAACCAGCCCGGAATGCCTAAAGGGGTGATTGGAATTATTGGGGTCACCGTGTCGCCCCTCAACTCCAACCGGCTCTGGGCTTGCATAGAAAATACAGATGGCGGGGTTTTCCGATCCGATGATGCCGGTGAAACTTGGGTGCGCACCAGCGATTTTCGGGAACTGCGGCAACGTGCCTGGTACTATTCCCGCATTTATGCCGATACCCGCGATGAGAATAAAGTCTATGTCGTCAATGTCGATTTCTGGCGCTCAGACGATGGTGGTAAAAATTGGACCAGCATCAACACCCCACACGGTGACCACCACGACCTTTGGATTGATCCCGACAACAACCAGCGCATGGCCATCGCCGATGATGGCGGTGCGCAGGTCAGCTTCGACGCGGGCGCCAATTGGACTACCTATCACAACCAACCGACTGCCCAGTTCTATCGGGTTATCACCGACAACCACTTCCCCTACCGAATCCTGGGTGCTCAACAAGACAATAGCACCGTGCGTATCCTGTACCGCGGCCAGGGAAGTACTATCACCGAGCGCGACTGGGATATTTCGGCAGGCGGCGAAAGCGCACACCTCGCCCCCGACCCCGACAACCCAGACATCGTTTATGCCGGAAGCTATAAGGGCTACATGAGCCGTATGGACCACCGAACCGGTCAGGAGAGAAGCACCAACGTATGGCCGGATAATCCCGCCGGTTCCGGGGTCGAAGTCATGAAATACCGCTTTAATTGGAATTTCCCTATCTTCTTTAGCCCACACGACGGCAATAAACTATACGCAGCCTCCAACTATCTGCACGTCAGCTATAATGAAGGCCAGTCGTGGGAGGTAATCAGCCCCGACCTCACCCGCGCTGACCCCGAAACCCTCAAATCCTCCGGGGGCGCTATTACCCAGGACAACACCGGAGTAGAATACTACGGCAATATTTTCGCCGTGACCGAATCCGCACTCGAACCCGGAGTAATCTGGACGGGCAGTGACGACGGGTTACTGCACGTGACCCGAGATGGCGGGAAGACCTGGACAAATGTAACCCCTCCCGGGTCTCCCCGACTCAATATGATGAACAGCATAGAAGTGCACCCTACTGCACCGGGAGGAGCCTACGTAGCTGCCACCAATTACAAATTCGGAGATTACACCCCGTATCTGTACAAAACGACCGACTATGGAAAATCCTGGACACTCATTACCCAGGGAATCCCTGCAACCTACTACACCCGCGTCGTACGTGCCGACCCCAAACGGCAGGGGCTATTGTATGCCGGTACCGAATGGGGCATGTTCATCTCCTTCGATGATGGCAACAGTTGGAAGCCATTTCAGCTCAACCTGCCTATCACCTCCATCGCCGACCTGACCATCCGCGATAACGCCCTCATCGCTGCCACCCATGGTCGCAGTTTCTGGATGCTCGATGACCTCACTCCCCTGCACCAATTGAATGACGGACTCGCCAAAAAACAATCCTGGTTGTTTCAACCCAAACCAGCATATCGGATGGCACAGGAAGGAGGAGCCGGCAAATCCGCATTGCGCACCCAAGGTGAAAATCACCCCAATGGTGTACTCTTTCACTTTTTCATCCAATCACTGACGGATACCAGCGAGGTTCGACTCGAAATAATGGAGGAAGACGGTACGCTTATCCAAGCTTTCAGCAACAAATCCGGAGACCGGCGCAGCGCACTTACAGTAGGAGCCGGCGGGAATCGGTTTGTATGGGATATGCGCTACCCGGGATTCAAAGATTTCCCCGGCATGGTACTCTATTCCTCCCCCAATCGAGGCCCCAAAGCAGTGCCCGGTAAATACCTGGCCCGGCTAACCGTGCACGGACAAACCACCGAGCAGCCCTTTGACATCCTAAAGGATCCCCGACTTCCGAATACAGAGGCTGACTACGACGCCCAGCTCCGTTTCCTACTGCAAGTACGCGACCGGGTAAGCCAGGCCCACCAGGCTATTTTGGATATCCGTGCCATTAAAAAGGATATTGCCTACCTACGCGAAAAAGCGGGGAAGAACCCTCAATACCAGGAGCTACTCCGCCAGGCAAATGACCTGGAAAAAGACTTATCGCGCATAGAAGGCCAGATTCACCAGGTTAAAAACCAAAGTCAACAGGACCCGCTCAACTACGGCATCAAGGTCAATAACCGACTGGCTTTTCTGATGGCCGATCAGCAGCTGGGCGATTTTCCACCAACCGACCAGGCAAAATCTGTTTACCAGACCCTCTCCACCGAGTTGCAAGGCTACCTCGATGAACTACAGCCGCTGCTGAAGGATGGAGTGGAAAAATTAAACAAGGCCGCTATGGAACAACGTATGCCGCTGCTCAAAACCATTTAATCAGGCTTTTTTAGCATAGATAAGGGGCCTCCGAAAAGTATTCCGCCACCTTATGGACAAAATAGCCATTTTAATACAACGTCCTTTGGCGGCCTTTGCCGCCAAAGGACGTTGTATTATAGCCTCTTTTCTTTCGCTTCCGCTCCTTACTTCTGCACAGCTCCTTTCCTCTGTACCTTCCAAGCGCCGTTTCCCCAACTATATTTGGTGAAAAATTGGTCAAATGTTAAAATTTGGCAGAGAATGGTCTTTTTACAAAATAAGTTTGGCTTTTTTTAAACCAATGCCCGCGGATTCAGTTACAGGTACATTCCGTTTATTATTCCAATCCTGAGTACCAAGCCCAAATCTTTACTCCTATTTTCTTTCATTGAAGAAACATCAATTGGAGGCTTATGTCGTCGTGCACACCCTGTTCAAAAAAGAAATGGTACCAGGCTTCCTGGGTACCTGCCGTAGCGGTGGCCATTCTTCCGAAATGTCCATTCTGCATTATGGCCTATGCAGGAGCCATTCCCTTGTGTGGAGGCAGCACCATGTATCCGAATGAAGGCAACAGCTCCTTGTATATCACCCTAGGATGCTCGCTCATCGTATTGTTGGGAATACTTCTCAATCGGCGGGGCAAGCGCACCTGGATAGCGGCACTGATTGTTCTGAGCGGTATAGTCGTGCTCGCACTGAGCCAGGTCTATTGGATTTCCATGCCGCTGTACTACCTGGGCGTAATCACCTTGTTTTTTGGAATATGGTACAACGGTAGCTTTGCTTATTTCAAGCGGACCTATTTTCACATAACCAGCACATTAAAATTTAGAACCAAAATGTAATTGCCAATGATTGCAGAACCATTTCATTATGATGCTCCTACTTCTTTAGACGAGGCCTTTGCCTTGCTGGAGGAATACGGAGACGAAGCAAAAATCCTGGCGGGGGGGCACAGCCTGATTCCCATGATGAAGCTTCGGTTCTCTTCGCCATCCCACCTCGTTGACATCAACGGTATTCCGGGACTGGCTTATATTAAGGAGGAGGACGGTTTCCTTAAAATTGGTGCGATGACCCGGGAGGTAGATCTGGAGGATTCCGATCTCATCACCGGCAAGTACCATATTTTCAAGGACGCGACCCACCTGATTGCCGACCCACAGGTCAGGAATTTTGGCACCATAGGTGGCAATATCGCACACGGTGATGCCGCCAACGACCATCCGGCTGTGATGATTGCGCTGGGCGCAGCAGTTGAAATTACCAGCAAGGAAGGGAAGCGCAGTGTTCCCATCGACGATTTTTTCTACGGCTTTTACACGACCGCGGTTCAGCCCGGCGAGATACTGACAGAAATCTCCATACCCGCTGCGAGTGGAAAATATGGTTCGGCATACTACAAAATGGAACGCAAGGCTGGTGATTATGCAGCAGCCGGAGTGGCTACGATGGTTCAGTTAGACGCACAGGGTGCTTGTGCGCGCGTAGGTATCGGATTGACCAATGTGAACCCACTTCCAATGCGAGCCTCCCGCTCCGAAGAAGTGCTCCTGGGTCAGCAGCCCAGCGAGGAACTCATCGAACGGGCTGCCCAATACGCCTCCGAAGATTGCAACCCTTCCGAGGACTTGCGCGGCGATGAAGAATACAAAAGACACCTCGTCAAAGTGCTCACCCGCCGAATGTTGAAACTCGCCATTGATAGAGCTCAAAACGCATAAAACCAATGAAAAAATCCATCACCCTTACCGTCAATGGAACTCCCCACACGATTGAAGTGGAACCGAGAACCTTGCTGGTACACGCCATCCGGGAGATTCTAAATATGACCGGAACCCACATCGGCTGCGATACCTCCAGCTGTGGCGCTTGTACCATCCTCATCAACGGCAAATCTGCCAAATCTTGCACGGTTCTGGCCGTACAAGCCAACGGCAAGGCCATCACCACCGTAGAAGGATTGGCCACACAAGCCGGCCTGCATCCGATTCAGGAGGCTTTCCACCTCAACCACGCCCTGCACTGCGGCTTCTGTACTCCCGGCATGATGATGCGGGCAGTTGAGCTGCTCGAGAAAAACCCGAACCCCACCGAAGAGGAAATCCGTTGGGGTATCTCCGGCAACCTGTGCCGCTGTACGGGCTACAACAATATCGTAAAAGCAATTCAATACGCTTCGGCTAAAATGCAGGGTCTCGAACTGCCTTCTACCGAACCTGAATTTGTCTGATTCTCAGCCATTTTACTTCACCGAAGAAACACATTTTTCATGTTGGAATGCAAAACGTCTAAGGAAATTGGTGGAATGGGACACTCCAGGAAAAGGAAGGAGGATGCCCGTTTTATTCAGGGAAAAGGCAACTACGTAGATGATGTCAAACTCCCTGGCATGGTGTACATGGACATTGTCCGCAGCCCATACGCCTATGCGAAAATTAAAAAAATTGACGCCTCCAAAGCCCTGGCCATACCAGGTGTACTGGCTGTCGTGACAGGTAAAGACCTGGAACAATACAACCTGCATTGGATGCCGACCCTCATGTCGGATACGCAGATGGTACTCCCCACCGATACAGTGATGTATCAGTCGCAGGAGGTTGCAGCCGTTATCGCCACGGAGAAATACATCGCTCGCGACGGCAGGGATGCCGTCATCGTAGAATACGAGCCGATGACCCCCCTCATGGATCCATTCAAATCATTGGATCCCAACGCACCGATTCTTCGCCCCGACAAGCCCGGAAAGGAAGATAACCATATCTGGCACTGGGAAGTGGGCGATAAGGAAAAAACAGAGGAGGTGTTCAACAACGCAGAGGTGGTGGTGACCCAGCAGATGCACATCCCACGAATCCACGTCTCATCTATTGAAACCTGTGGTTGCGTTGCCAGCTACAATAAGGTGGACAATCACCTCACGATGTACATGACTACACAGGCTCCCCACGCCATCCGCACGGTGATTGCCCTGGTAGCTGGTCATGTTGGTCTGACCGAAGAAAAGGTACGGGTCATTTCGCCCGATATTGGTGGTGGTTTTGGTGGTAAAGTGCCCGTGTATCCCGGCTATGTTATTGCTATCGCCGTTTCATTCCTCACCGGCCTTCCGGTTAAGTGGATTGAAGACCGCAGCGAAAACCTGCAAGCGGATTCCTTCGCACGCGATTACCACATCACCGCTGAAATGGCAGGAAACAAAGATGGGCAAATCCTCGCCACCCGGTTCAAAGTCCTGGCCGACCATGGATATACCGACGCCTCCGCCAACCCATCCAAGTTCCCAACAGGCCTGTTCTCCATCGGCACCGGTTCGTACAACTACCATACCGCCTACATGGAAGCCGATGCCGTGTACACCAACAAACCGCCCGGAGGAGTAGCTTATCGCTGTTCATTCCGCGTCACGGAGGCCGTGCACGCAATTGAACGCATCACCGATATCTTCGCCCGCCAGATTGGCCGCGATCCAGCCGACCTGCGCATGCAGAACTTCATTAAGAAGGAAGAGTTCCCCTGGGCTTCCCCTACCGGGTGGTCATACGACAGTGGCGACTACCATGCTGGCCTCCAAAAAGCGATGGATGCCATCGGATACCACGCGTTGCGCAAAGAACAAGAAGAACTGCGCAAGCAAGGTAAATGGATGGGAATCGGTATTTCTACCTTCACCGAAGTGGTCGGTGCAGGGCCTTCCAAGGATTTCGATATCCTCGGTATTAAAATGTTCGATTCGGCAGAAATCCGCGTACATCCCACAGGCAAGGCTATTGCCCGTTTTGGCACCAAATCGCAAGGACAGGGCCATGAAACGACATACGCCCAAATTGTAGCCGAAGAACTCGGGATACCCATGGACCATGTCCAGATTGAGGAGGGCGATACCGACACCGCACCATACGGGTTGGGTACCTATGCCAGCCGAAGCACCCCTACCGCGGGTGCAGCTGCCGCAATGGCTGCCCGTAAACTGCGCGATAAGGCCAAACAAATTGCCGCCTACCTCCTAGAAGTCAGCGAGGAAGATTTGGAGTGGGAACCCGGAAAATTCTTTGTGAAAGGTGCTCCCGATAAAGCCAAGACGATCCAGGAAATCGTCTTTGCAGCCTATACCAATCACCCTCCCGGTATGGAGGCAGGCTTCGAAGCCACTCATTACTACGATCCGCCCAACCTCACGTTCCCCTCTGGTGCCTATATCTGCGTCGTAGATATTGACCCCGATACCTGCCATATCAAGGTGCGCCGCTTTGTGGCCATCGACGATTGTGGAAACATCATCAACCCGATGATCGTACAAGGGCAGGTGCACGGCGGACTCACCCAAGGCCTCGCACCGGCTATGTATGAGGAACTCATATACGACGATGCCGGGAATATCCTCAATGGTACCTTCATGGATTACCTGGTGCCTACCGCGGTGGAATCACCCAGCTGGGAAACAGGCCACACCATTACGCCTTCTCCACACCATCCAATTGGCGCAAAAGGCGTAGGAGAATCTCCCACGGTAGGTGCCCCGCCTGCTATTGTAAACGCTATTGTAGATGCGGTTTCTCACCTCGGAATCAAGCACCTGGAGATACCCGTTACTCCATACAAGCTTTTCAAGGAGTTGAAAGCCGTTGGTCATTTTTCATAACATTCAGGTAACTCAACATAGGGGGCAGGTTATGGCCTGCTCCCTCCTTCACTTCAAAAACACCCGCAATGAATACTACCATTGAGAAGCAATTCGATATTGAACAGCCCATCGATAAGGTCTGGAGCGCGTTGGCCGACCCTGCCTACATTGTCACCTGCGTTCCAGGGGCCTCGCTGACTGAAAAAGTGGACGACCGCAACTTCAAAGGCGAAGTGGTAGCCAAGTTCGGCCCCATTAAAGCCACCTACTACGGCGATATTGAAATCAAAGAGCTGGATGAAGCCGCCCATCGCATGGTACTCAGTGGCAAGGGACTGGACAGCAAAGGCAAAGGCAGCGCAGATATGATTATGAATGGCGACCTATCGGAGTCAGATGGCGTCACCCATGTGAAATTTTCGATGAATATCGCCATTGTGGGTATGCTGGCACAGTTTGGTTCCCGGCTTATCAACGATGTATCGGATCAGCTGCTCAACCAGTTTGTAGAAAACTTCAAAGCCAAGCTCGCCGGAGAGGAAGTAGCCAACGATTTGTCGGCTGGTTCCATGCTGGGAACGATGGCCAAGAGTATTTTTGGAAAAAAGAATTAGCCTGTGGTCCATCATCCCAAAGAGTTGATACCCCGCATCGATGAGCTGGGTTATGTCATTGAAGACGAACTGGCGACGGTGCTTTTCCTCATGCTCAAACTGGAGAAGCCCTTGCTACTGGAGGGCAATCCAGGCGTAGGCAAAACCCGCGTGGCCTATATCCTGTCGGAATTATTGGGATTTCCATTGGTGCGCCTCCAATGTTATGAAGGGCTGGATGTCAATAACGCCATCTATGAGTGGAATTACCAAAAGCAGATTCTGGCTATACAGCTCCACGAACACAGCGAAAAAACCCTACGCGAAAAAGAGCACCTCATTTTCGGGGAGGAGTATTTATTGAAAAGGCCGTTATTACAGGCTATCAGCTCGGAGAAGCCCTGTGTGCTGCTCATCGATGAAATTGATCGGGCAGACGAGGAATTTGAAGCATTTCTCCTGGAGCTGCTATCGGATTTTCAAATCAGCATCCCCGAACTGGGTACTATTCGTGCGCCCTACAAGCCACTGGTGGTACTCACTTCCAACCGAACCCGGGAGCTGAGCGATGCGTTGAAGCGCAGGTGTCTCTACCACTGGGTCAATTATCCATCGATGGAAAAAGAAGTCCGCATCATCAAAAAACACGTTCCGGATATCGAAGAGCGCCTCGCCGAAGAAATCGTAGGATACGTGGATCGTATGCGCAACCTCAAACTCGACAAATCACCCGGAATCGCAGAAACCATCGATTGGGCACGTGGCATCGCTCTGCTGCACGACGCAGACTATCCTTTAATCAGAAGCCTCTCCTGTCTGCTCAAATCAGACCAGGATATCCGACGGGTGACTGAAGAAATTTTTTAACCTATCAAATTTTTGTCATGGCATCTTTATTGAAAGAATACAAGGAACAGGAAGAAAAAAGACAAGAAGTCGCGAAAGAAGCCGCTGCTTTTTACAAAAGTGTCAACCTGCCCGGTACCCGGACATTCAACGTCGATCTGGAAGCCGTGCGCAAGCACATTGAGGAAATGAAAAAGGTAAAAGACCTACCTAACCACGATTAAGGCCATTGGATCACTATACCGACTATCCGTCATTTACAGAAGCATTAATTGGGTTCGTGCGGGAAGCACGAAGTCAGGGCTTTTCTTCCGGTATCTCCTGTAGCCAGGATGCGGTCGCCACCGCTTTGCAGGGTATTTGGTGGGATTTGGAGTATTTCGAATTCGCCCTTGCGGCTCTCTTCTGCAAGGAGAAAGAAGAACGTGCTTTATTTCACCTAGTTTTCAGCCGCTTCTGGAAGCCGAAGGGAAGCCGTGTTCGGCAGAAGACCAACTATTTCAACCAAAAAAAGGTGCTTCAGCAGCAACAACGGATCGCAGTGATGATGGGAACGGGAGCCACCCAATCGGAGCATGAACTGGAGGAGTCCAAAAACACCAGTGGTGCCAACGCCACCGAGGTCTTGAAAAAGACGGATTTCGCCCAGCTCAGCACCGAACAATCGGCGCTCCTGGACGAGCTGGCAGAGAAGCTCATTCGCGAGATGAGCCTCCGCATCCGGCGCAAACGCCAACGCGCCAAAAACGGAACCATAGACCTAGGTGCCTCCATCCGGAAGAACATCCAGCGTGGAGGCACCATTCTTTCGCTGACCCGAACCAACCGAAAAAAACAACAATACCGGTTGCTCGTTCTCCTCGATGTGAGTGGTTCTATGGACAAGTACTCCTTTTACCTCCTCAAATTCCTATGGGCACTCAAAACCCATTTCAAGCAAATCGAGGCATTTGCTTTCAGCACCCGCCTGGTACGCATTACCGACGACCTTTCTGATAAAAACCTGGCTTCCGCACTCTACAAAGTATCCCAATCATCGGACCATTGGTCGGGCGGCACCCAAATTGGAGGCTGTCTCGCCCACTTCAACGAGCACCACGCCCGGCGTTTTCTCCATGGAAGCACCCTGACCCTCATATTGAG
>Ga0172367_10007072_pt1 | contig 12962 bp, 10 predicted proteins | sample Lak10m_FD_114542 | JGI IMG/M metagenome (GOLD analysis project Ga0172367, IMG submission 114542) | Freshwater microbial communities from Kabuno Bay, South-Kivu, Congo - kab_022012_10m | ecosystem: Environmental > Aquatic > Freshwater > Lake | place: Democratic Republic of the Congo: South-Kivu...
CAAAGTAGGAACGATTCATGGGGCAAATTTTATTCAAAACTGTATAGAGATGCTCCATTTTCTTTCGGCAGAAAAGGATATTCATCCTCTTATTGATGCTTTATATTCAGAATCCTTTCATATTCAAACTTTTCATCAAACATCAAAAGATCGCAAAAATGAAATTCTACAAACGCTAAAAAGCAAAACCTCGCTCCTTACTGAAATTTATAATGAACTTGACCCTTACCTTTGTCTAATCCCTAAAAATGATGATAAAATTCTATTTTTAGACATTTTACGCCTATTTTGTCCAAATCATCTTTTTGATGACTCTCTTCTTTCTGAAACAGGCCACGAATCGCTTGCCACGTACAAAGAATTTGGTAATGCAAAAATTGCTGTTGAAAAAGAGGTATTAGAGATCACAAAAAATGTCTTCCATAATCATGAATTTGCTGATTGGCGAAAAGAGTATTTTAAAGACTACTTGAAAGGGAGACGTGAAGAAGAAAAAGCTCAAAAAAAGCATGCTCTTGCCTATATTACGTACTTAGAAGAAGTGGAAAAATCGCTTTTTGATCAATTCTTCACCATCAACAAATGGGAGTTTATTCAAGCTTACTTAACCATTGGAGCGCCAGTTAAAGAGGGTGATATTCGTTTACCCTATTTTCAAGCTTTGATAGAAAAAAGCTTACATAATACCCACCCCTCCTACGTTACATTAAAAGCCCACCTTTTGAATTTACCAGAAGAGCAAATCATCCCCTATCTAAAAACAATGCGTTCTTTTTCTGAATTAAACAGGCCTTTGTATGGCAAATACTATTTCCCTTTCAAATCAGGAAAAGAGCCTACAGAGCAAGCTTTAGCCAGGGCATTTTATCCAGGCAGTGGTTTTGGCTTTTCTAAGTCTAATGCTTTTGTTGATAACACACCCTTAGGATCCAGTTTTAAACTTTTCATAGGTTTTGAAGCATTAATGAACTATTACAATGACAATAAAGAGCTAACGTTTCCATTAAATCCGATGACAATCATTGATAAATCCCCCCCCTATAGCACAAAACTTACCAAAGATTCTGTACTTGGTTACCACTTAGACTATACCCCCATCAAACGAATTTATAAAGGGGGTAGACTACCGCGTGGTCACCAAAATATTGGTAAAGTAGATTTTATTGACGCGATGGCAAAATCATCGAATTTATATTATTCGTTACTTGCCTCTAATGTAATCAAAGACCCATCTACTATTATATCGACAGCAAAAAATCTTGGCTTTGGGTACAAAACAGGCATCGATTTACCTGGAGAGGTTAAAGGGTCCCTGCCTTCAGATATTTTAACCAATAAAACATCGCTTTATTCCTTTGCAATTGGCCAACACTCCTTGATTGTTACCCCTTTACAAGCAGCTGTTGCAATTTCAGCTTTAGTAAATGATGGTAAAGTCTTAAAGCCTCAAATCGTTAAGGCCATTGTAAATGTTGAGCCTGCAAAAGACCCTCAATCTATTTTATTCAAAAATTCCTTTCAGTATGAAAAGCAGCTACAAAATATTGGTATCTTTTTTCCAATTTTCCCACAAGGGGAAAGCTCAAAGGAAACAGCTTATATTTTTAATCATGAAAAGGAAGTTAAAACAACTATAAATATTCCAGAACCTGTCCATAGAACTTTAATGCAAAGTCTTTACGATGTAGTTAATAGCAGTAATGGAACAGCTCATATTTCCAAAATCAATAGCCTAATTAATAATCCACACAAAAAGGGAATCTATAAAAAGGTGATGAATAAAATGGGAGGGAAAACATCCACCGCAGAAATTGCCTACAACCCAACTCTTGATCGAGAGATGTCGCCAGTTATCACAAAAAACATTTGGTTTACAGCCGTATCTTTTGAAGATACCCTACATTTTATCCACCCTGATCTTGTTGTGGTTGTCCACCTACGCTTTGGAAGCGGGGGTAAAGAAGCTGCCCCTCTTGCTGCCTCTATGATTGAGAAGTGGCATGCTATTTTAGAGGCCGAAAGTCAAAAAAACAGTGGAAATATCTGCAATAATATCTGAGGCAACCATATAAGGCATAGAAAGTCTTTTTGCTGCAAAGTCGCCTGCTTTCCCATGAATAATAACCCCAAGCAGCGCTGCATCAATTTGATCAACCCCTGCTGCAATAAAGGAGGCAATCATTCCTGATAAAACATCACCAGATCCTGCTTTTGCCATGCCAGGATTTCCAGAAATTGCCACCAAAGGCACTCTTGCTTTAGAAAAAATCACTGTCGGCATCCCTTTGTATACAATAATTACGTCATATTTTTCACAATACTCTTTAGCCTTTTTATGGATTAGAGTTTCTCTTGCGTCTGTATCAAGTTGTAAAAGCCTAACCAACTCACCTTTATGTGGCGTTAACACCGCTTTTTTATGGGGTTTATCAAGAAGAAATAAAGCATCGGCATCAATTACCCCAGTAATATGGGGCAGTGACATCATTTTTTCAACAGCAAGCTTTGCTTCCTCAGATCTTCCAATTCCTGGTCCAATTAGATAGGCTTTGGATTTTTTGATTTTGCCTTCTAAATCAGCCAAATGTAATTTTGTACTAATTACCTCATCCATAGTTACCCGAGTCTTGCCAAGGGTAAAATGCCTTACTAACCCACATCCAACCCGATAAGCAGCTTTACAAGAAAGTTCAGCTGCCCCATGCATTTCATCAGATCCTGCAATCACACAAAGCTCTCCGGCTGTATACTTATTATCAAGCAAAGATCTTTTTGGCAGTTTTTGACACGCCCACGAAGGATCTACTAAAAAGTACTCCCCTTTTAACCCCCTACCATCTAGTCCAAAATCGACAAATTGCAAAGAGCCTGAGTGAATAAGTCCATCTTCAAATAAATGGCCTACCTTTAATGCACCTAAATAGCCGGTCATATCTGCCTTGATGGCCACATCTTTCACAATTCCAGTATCCCCATCAACCCCAGATGGTATATCAATGGAAAAGACAAACCCTTTACTTTTATTACAATATTCAATTACATCTTTTACCAAAGAAGGTACTTGCCCTTTAAACCCTGTGCCAAAAAGTCCATCAATGATTATATCACCCTCTTGTAAATACAGATCATTTACATCGTTAAGTAAAAACCGAACGCCCCCATTTTCCTCAAAATAAGCCCCTTTTTTAGCACACAAATAGGATACTTCTTCACACACTTGATAAGCTACCACTTCAAATCCATCACTTAATAGCAAACTTCCGAGTGTATAGGCATCTGCACCATTATTTCCTTTACCAACAAGCAGTACCGCACGAAAAAATTGGTGACTTTTACAAAGTTTGTCACAGACAATCTTAGATAAACCAAAAGCTGCTTTATCCATGAATATCTCTGACAAAGAGGGATCATCTTCAATCAATCCTTTTTCAAACTGAGCCATCACACTGGCAAGGACAACTTTTTCCCCTTTCAATTCAACCATTATACAAGCTCTTTACTCTCTAATATTTTTAAAATTGCATCAATTGGAAGGGCCCCTTCATTAAGGACTTTATAGACACTTTCTGTGATAGGTAGGTGAATTGAAGAGTTTTTCATCAGCTCATAGGCAGCCTTAACAGTGTATTCCCCCTCCACAACCATCCCAATTTCTTCTTTAGCTGTTTTTGCAGTATGGCCTTCTCCTAGATGTCTTCCAAAACGAAAATTTCTAGATAAAGGCGATACCCCAGTAACAATTAAATCTCCAATGCCTGCAAGAGAATTCATCGTCTCTTCCCTACACCCTTTGATTCTTGCCATCTTTTTAAGCTCTTCTAACCCTTTAGTTAGAAGCATCGCATTTGTATTATAGCCAAATTTTAACCCAGCTGCCATTCCTGCAGCAATGGCAATTACATTTTTCATAGCGCCACCAAGAGCTACTCCATGAAGATCATAAGAGCCTTCCACTGTAAAATTATCCCCTTCAAAAAGCTCTTTAATGATTCGCTGCACCCCTTTTTGCTTTGAACCAGCTACAGCGCAGGTAGGATGATCTAAAAGCACCTCATCGGCAAGAGTTGGACCGCTTAGATAGCCAATTTTAGCATTACTGCCTAATATTTCTTCGGCAATTTCAGAAAGAATTTCCCCAGTATGTATTTCGATCCCCTTTGATGTTAAGATAAAAGGTTGGGTAAATGGTTCATTTTTACAAAGATTTTCTAATACAGGCCTTACCCCTTTGGCAGTGACACATTCGATAATCACATCGCAACTAAGGACATCATTTATATTTCGTGTCACTGAAAGCAGGTCATTAAAAACAGCTCTTTCATACTTAGGATGTTTATGGTTTTTTTCTAAACTCTCAAGTACATGCTCTTCAATTGACCATAACAAAACCCTATGATCATTATGTACCAATAATTTAACTAAAGCCATACCCCAAATACCACTTCCTAAAAATCCAACTTTCATCTTTCTTTCTCCTCAACTGTCAATTGTTTACAATACGCAATTACATCTGCTTTTTCTTTAATAGGGAAGAAGCAATCTTTCCTTTTTTTACTAATCACCAAAAAATCCTTTGCGAACAAAAACCCGTCGATGAGCAATCGTTCAAAAAAAACTTCATTATTTTTTTCAATACGATAAAATGGTAGGGTTTTTGAGCAAACCTTCTCAAAAAATTCTGGAGTGGCTGCAAAAATTCCACTATACCCCAGCCCCTCTAACCCATCTTTTCCTAGGGTAAAATACTCTCTAACTGCTAAATAATCCCCACTTTTACATAAAACGCCAAGTTTAGACTCTTTTCTATCCCTTTCTACCCCAATAACAGTAAGCTGTCTATCACTTGATAGTAATTCTGGATCTAATGGGTCTGCCAAAGGATTATCTACAGCAATAACAGAAATAAGATCTAATTGTCTCCACTGCTTCCAATGCTTTGAATGAACTAGGGCATCAAATAAAGAGCCATTGCCCTCAGGGCTTACGCTATCACCTGATTCTGTTGGGTAAGCTTTGGCATAAAATAGGTTGATCTCTTTATCCCCACAATAATTTTTTGTCTCTGTGTACGTTAGAGGTGAAGTTAACACACCTATTTTTTCAGCACCTTTAGACTTTTCAAGTAAAATATCATACAAACAACGCTCTCCAAGAGTAAGTAACCCTTTTGCTTTATCAAGCCCAAGACGTCTGCCCATTCCCCCTGCTAAAATAATGACTCCCACACGCTTTTTTACAAAAGGCAACTGTATTTTAGTTAGCTCCTCTTCTTTGATAGGCTTATAATCGGTAAAGCTTGCTTGATGAGAGGTATCCTGCAAAGATTGTAATAATGCATCTTTAATAAGGTGAAAAAAATCTTCTGGAAGAAGGGTGTGATTTTCAATTTTCCCTTTAATATTTACAAAAGGGGTATCTACTGCAGATGCAATAGAAAGATAATCTTCATTATCAGAGACGTAGACATCAAGATTATGAATTAGATCAATCATATCACCAAGCGATCTTTCTGCTGTTTTATCAAAAATGGAATCGGTTCTTCCCTTGATAATGCTATCGATATCAAAAGAGTCAGAAACATTGCCCAAAATAGAAATTTTTACCTGGGGTATAATATCTAAGATATAATTACAGAGTTCTAGGTACCATTTTCTTTTAAGGACCTCATCTTCTAAAGAGCAGCATAATCCAATCGTTAAAAAGCATAGTTTATTCGATTTAGCATAGATTTTTGGTGGATTTGTATCTAAAGAGAGGCCAAGGGGCGAAAGTAGGTCTTGATTAGAGCCGATAGAGACCACATCTGTTAACATAAACGATCCAAACGGTCTTTTAAAGCCTATAATCCTTTTAACCATCCCTTGGTAAAACATATACGCAGAAGAAAATGAATAGGTACATAAAATCCCTAAATCAAACTCCTTTTTTTGAATATATGTAATGACATCTTCTCCATCTTTAAGCGTAGGGGCAAAACGTGGGTATTTATTAAACGGAATAATAAAAAAGTTTTCAAAATTTCGTAGCAAATCCTCCATATTTTCCTGGACAAGGAGGTAGATAGCCGCTTTAGGAAACTCTGCTTTTAAAGAGGCAAGAATGGGCAATGCATCTATTATAGCCTTAATGCCCCCCGGCATTCTCACCAGAATTTTTCTATATTTGTCAGAAGTCATTGACCTAAGTATGGAGGACTTCTCATTTTTTTTATATAATAAAATTTAAGATTCTAATAAATTAGGTGAATGAAAATATTAGGTATAGATCCAGGGAGTGCTTGCACAGGCTGGGGAATGATTGAGAGTATCAATAATTCTTATCGATTTATCTGCTGCGGTGTAATAAGACCAAATACCAAGGTTTTATCAGAAAAATATGCCTACATTTATGATGAACTCTGTACTCTTATTAACACTTATAAGCCTTCCGATATTTCAATTGAGTCTCAATTTGTCTACAAAAACCCCCAATCGGCCCTAAAACTTGGCATGGCAAAAGCAATGGCAATCCTTGCTGGGGTCAAACATGGATTACCCATCTTTGAATATACCCCATTAAAAGCAAAACAAGCAGTTACAGGGCATGCAAATGCGTCCAAAGAGGCAGTTGAAAAAATGATAGGGATATTACTCACTATTTCAGAAAAGATTCAAAGTGATGCCTCAGATGCCCTATCACTAGCCATTTGTCATGCTCACTATGCAAATTCACCCTTTGCAAAAAAACTATAGGAGTATATTTTATGTATGCATTTATTAAAGGCAAGTTATGTATTTGTGAACCCGATCACACCGTTTTAGATGTAGGGGGCATCGGTTACTTAATCTACACCCCCCTTTCCTTTTACTATCAAAGTTATAAGCATGAGTCGATCATTTTTCTGCACACTACGTTTATTGCTCGAGAAGATAGTATGAAGTTATATGGTTTTGAGCGCCTTCAGGATAAAGCAATGTTTGAGCAATTAATTAAAATTAATGGTTTGGGTCCAAAAACTGCCATGGCTATCATCTCACACAGTGACACGATCAATTTATCAGAAGTCATCAGTAAAAAGGATGTAGCCGCCTTAATAAAAATCCCAGGTATCGGGAAGAAGACCGCAGAGCGTATGATTACAGAACTATCAGATAAAATGGATAAAATGCCCACTATAAGCTTAACCTCACCTTTAATCAAAGATGCCATCGCTGCATTAATTAGCCTTGGGTATAAAGATCAGGAAGCGAGCAAAAGTGTAAACAAAGCCTTTGAAAAAGCTCCAAAAGATACGACATTATCTGAGTTAATCTCTATTGCATTGAGCGCTAGAAAATAAAGGGTTTTTTTGGTAATCTTGTTGCATGAATGATGTCATAGTAGCTATTGCAACACCCCCAGGGGTAGGGGCATTATCAATAATTCGCCTTTCTGGTAAAGGGACCACTGATATTGTAAACTCTTTTTTTTCATCAAATGTGCTCTCCTTTTCTACCCATACCGCCCATTTTGGAAAAATTTTAGATACAGATGGTTCGGTTATCGATGAAGTAATCCTATTAACTATGTTAGGCAAAAAATCCTTTACTGGTGAAGATAGTATAGAAATCATTTGTCACGGCTCTCCTTTAATTACACAAAAAATTCTCAGAAGGGCCTTAGCAGCTGGGGCAAAAGTGGCAGACAGCGGTGAGTTTTCAAAAAGAGCCTACCGTAATGGTAAAATTGATCTTCTTCAAGCAGAAGCTATTAAAGAGTTAATTCATGCAAAAAACGAGCGTGCATTAAAAGAAGCGACGAAACAACTAGGCGGCTCTTTATCTATCTATATCAAAGATCTGCAACAATGCTTTATCGATCTTCTAACTATTATCGAAGTGCATATCGACTACCCTGAAGAGGGTATTGAAGAGGCAACAAAGCTTGAGTTGCTTTCTATGATTCATGATACTCATCATAAATTAACAAAACTCATCTCTACGTTTCATGATGGGATTAAAATCTCCTCTGGTCATAAAATTGCTATTATTGGAGCCCCTAATGCAGGAAAATCTTCTTTACTGAATGCTCTTTTAGAACAAGACAGAGCTATTGTTACAGATATTGCAGGAACCACACGAGACACAATTGAAGAAGAAATCAATATCGATGGTTACACCTTTACATTTATTGATACAGCAGGGATTCGTGATTCGGTAGATATTATTGAGCAAATAGGAATACAAAAAAGTTTAGCTGCAAAAGATAGCAGTGATCTTGTGATCCTTTTAATCGATCTTGCTGCACCTATTTCCCCTTTTATTAAAACATACCATTGTGAAATAAAGAATGCTTTAGTGGTCTACAATAAAACAGACCTTGTAGAAAAGTGTAATCCCCTTAATGCAAAAAATCCGATCTACATATCAGCGAAAGAAAAACATGGCTTAGATGGGCTAAAAAAGGCGCTGATAGAAAATGTCAATTTTGACCAAAAAGATGAAACCCCACTTCTTACTAAAGAGAGACATTATCATTGCCTTTGTGAATCTTTACTATCTCTTGAAAAAGTATTAGCAGGGATTGAATCAAATCTTTCCATAGATTTAATTTCATTTGATCTGAGAGAAGGGCTTGAAAAACTTTCTGAAGTAATTGGTATCAATGTTACTGAAGAAATACTTGGGGGAATTTTCTCAAAGTTTTGCGTAGGAAAATAAAAACAATTCTTAAGGTGCTTAATGAGCACTATCCTAATCCCCCTATTCCGTTAGATCACAAAGATCCCTATACTCTTTTAATCGCGGTATTACTTTCTGCCCAATCTACTGATAAGCGAGTAAACATCGTTACAAAAGAGCTCTTTGAGAAAGCAGATAGCCCAGAAAAGATGATCTTATTGCCTCTATCTCAAATTGAAAATTCCATTAGATCCTGCGGCTTATTTCGCAATAAAGCAAAGGCTATCCTTGCTCTATCTCATCACTTAATAGAAAAATTTGATGGTAAAGTTCCAAGTAATATGCAAGATCTTGAATCTTTACCAGGGGTAGGGCATAAAACGGCCTCGGTAGTTCTTTCTTGTGCATTTGCAATACCTGCGTTTCCAGTAGACACCCATATTCACCGCGCAGCAAAACGTTGGGGACTTTCAGATGGTTTACATGTTGAAAAAACAGAAAGAGACTTAAAAAACCTTTTCCCAAAACATCTATGGAGCAAAGTACATTTACAAATCATCTTCTACTGTAGGCAGTTTTGTCCCGCAAAAGCACACATCATAGAAGCTTGTGAGATTTGCAGTAAATGTAATGGTACAAATAAGTATAAATAAATGATAAAATTTTATAACCTATCTTCATGAATGATAAAGATGCAATAGAAGTCTATGACTTTGAAAAAAAAGAGCTCATACGTGAGAAAATTCCTGCTGAGGAATTACTTCGTTTTATGTACCATAATGAAACTTTTTCAGCTCTTAGTTTACGGTACCTTCTCTCGAAAAATTCACTTATTTCTTCCATTATCGGATATTGGATGAAACTTCCTCTTACAAAAAAAGGCGTTGATTCCTTTATTAAAAAGTATGGGATTAAAAGGGAAGATTTTGAAAGGACCACGTTTAAAAGTTTTAATGATTTTTTCATAAGAAAATTACGTACAAGCTCAAGACCCATATCAAGTGATTCTATTATTATCCCTTGTGATGGAAGGCATTTATTTTATCAAGATCTTTCTACCAATCATTCATTTTACGTCAAAGGTCAATGCTTATCAATTGCCAAATTGATCAAAGATGATACCCTTGCTAGTTTGTATAGCAGGGGGTCAATGATCATTTCCCGTCTTGCCCCTGCTGACTATCACCGATTTCATTTCCCTGCAGATGTGATCTTAGACAGTATCAAACTTATCGATGGCGCTTTGTATTCAGTAAGTCCTTTGGCGTTACGAAAGACGATCAAAAATTTGATTGAAAATAAGCGTATGATCGTTCAAATGATTTCAAAAACTCATGGCAATATTCTTCAAATAATTATTGGCGCAACAAATGTAGGAAGCATTAACATTACCGCTACATTAGGAAAAGAATATAAAAAGGGCGATGAGTTAGGCTACTTCTCTTTTGGAGGATCAATGATTATCACCTTATTTCAACCAAAAACTGCCACGATCAATAAAGAATTGATCCTTCATACGCAAAATTTAACAGAAGTACTATTAAAAATGGGCACTTCCCTTTCTCATTGTGAATAAAGCTTTTTTTATTTTATTTTATCCTCTTGTTTCTTTATTTTGCGAAAATACTTTGGTAAAAGATATAAAATATTTTTATTCCATAGATACCTATGGAATCCTTTTAAAAGCGATGATCCCTGCAACGTTTATGGCAAACTCCCCTATTGATAATGAAATTTATCATTTTTATGAAGAAAACATTAGGTGTACTGCAACTGATGATTTTTCAAAAGTTGTAAAGGTATTTGGTAGTAAAAGACCTCTATTAGCTGGTTTGCTAACGATTTATGGGGTAGGGAGTCTAACAAGCAATACAAAAATGGGCAACCTTTTATTACAATTTTCTGAAAATAGCCTTAGATCTATCATTGTAGGTCTTCCAACGTTAATTCTTGGTCAAAATTTATTAGGGGCAGATAGACCTTATCAAAATACAGATTCCTATTACCACCCTTTTAGAAATGATCATGGTATAAGTGGCCATGCTTACATGGGAGCTATCCCATTCATCACAGCTGCAAATCTTTCTACAAATATTTGGCTAAAAGCATTGTTTTTTTTCGGATCTACATTAACAGGTCTATCTCGAATCAATGATGCCGCTCACTTTGCCTCTCAAGTTCTTTTAGGGTGGACTCTTGCCTTTGCCTCATGCAATGCTATTTTAAAAACTAATCGATCTATTACAATAAACGGAGATAAAGTTACAATAAGTTACCTATTTTGAAAAAATTGATTTTTTCTCTTCTATTGTTCCAAAAGCTCGCAGCTTTACCCCTTTTTGAGAGGGTTTCTGATGACTTTAGCTCCTATTTCAGAGAGGCTACACTTTTTACGTTAGATATCGCATTTTCTGTAGGTGGGGTGATGGCCAACACACCGATTGATGTATCATTACAACAATTTTACCAAACCCATATACGTTCAAATGATTCAGATGCCTTTTTAACTTTCTGGAAGCAATTTGGTCAAAATGAGGTGCTTGCTGTATATGCTGCTATTGGGGTTGCAGGCTTTACATTAAATAATTTTTTTACAAAACAGCTATTTAATAAATGTTACCGTGCGTTTATTGTAGGGACCATCCCGCTATATGCTATGAGAATTCTCACTGGGGGGTCTCGTCCAACAGACGAAGGGGAAACTTCCAATTGGAAACCATTTACCAAACTTCATGGGGTTTCAGGCCATACATATACAGGAGCAATCCTTTTCATCACACTTGCTCAGATGTCAAATAATTTTTTATTAAAATCTCTCTTTTATGGAGCATCTACTTTAACTGGTATTTCAAGAATTAATAGTGATAAGCATTATAGCTCTCAGGTTCTTCTTGGGTGGATCATGGCGTACGTTGCCTGTGATGCAATCGATTTGACAGATTCAAAATATTATTTGCGATCAAATGATGGTAAGTTTTCTTTTGGATTTGAATTTTAATATATATTAGGTTACACTACTTCTTGATAAAACCAGAAAAAAGAAGGTGCATAGTTGCTACGTAAAATCTTTGGGTCAGCAAATGAACGAACCATTCTCCGTCATCAAAAACTTGTTAAGCGTATCAATTTACGTGATAAAGAGCTCGATCAGTTAACAGATGCCGAGCTCAAAGGCCAAACACCTTTACTTAAAGCCCGTTTGCAGAAAGGAGAAACTCTCGATGATCTTCTTATCGATGCCTATGCTACTGTAAAAAACACTTGTAAAAGACTTTGTGGGAAAGAAATTAACACGTTAGGTCAACCTCAAGTTTGGAATATGATTCCCTATGACGTCCAATTAACAGGGGCAATTGCTATGCATACGGGGGCAGTTGCAGAAATGCAAACCGGTGAAGGTAAAACTCTTACTTGTGTTATGCCTTTATATTTACATGCCTTAACAGGCCATCCTGTTCACTTAGTTACTGTAAATGACTATTTAGCAGAGCGTGATTGTATGTGGGTTGGAGCTGTTTTTTCATTTCTTGGGATCTTAGCTAAGCCATTACTTTCAAAAGTGCCACCTGAGCAGAGAAAAGAGGTATATAATGCAGACATTGTTTATGGTACAGCTTCTGAATTTGGGTTTGATTACCTTCGTGATAACTCAATGATTGGAAATAAGGAGATGATGGTACAACGAGGCCATTATTTTGCTCTTGTAGATGAAATAGATTCTATTCTTATCGATGAGGCAAGAACGCCCTTAATTATTTCTGGCCCTGCAGCAAGCTCAATCCAAATGTATGATGATCTTAAAGGACCTGTTGCAGAACTTGTAAAGCTCCAAAAAGATCAGTGTAATACACTTACCTCTTTAGCAAGAAGGGATTTGGAAAAACTTAACATTTCTCCAACAACTGAGCTTGGAAAATTGAAATTTACTAAGGAAGAAAAGCAAGAAAAAGCCGAAGCTATGAAAAATTTATGGCTTGTTTCTAAAGGGACCCCAACTAATAAAATTCTTAAGCGTTATATCGAAAATCCTGACATAAGAAAAGAACTTGAAGAGCTCGATACCTTCTATTTTAGTGATTTAAATAAACAAGCGCGAGCTGAGGCAATCAAAGATTTGTACTTACTTGTAGATGAGAAAAATTCTGATTATGAGCTTACCGATCTTGGAATAAAAGCTTGGGCTGGCGATGATACTGCTTTTACAATGCTTGATCTTGGCTATGAACACAGCCTTATAGACAAGCAAAACTTGTCAGAAAAAGAAAGTATGGCAAAAAAAGTAGCCCTTCGAGAAGAAGATAGTAAGCGTAAAGAGATGTCTCA
>Ga0172367_10007073_pt1 | contig 12962 bp, 7 predicted proteins | sample Lak10m_FD_114542 | JGI IMG/M metagenome (GOLD analysis project Ga0172367, IMG submission 114542) | Freshwater microbial communities from Kabuno Bay, South-Kivu, Congo - kab_022012_10m | ecosystem: Environmental > Aquatic > Freshwater > Lake | place: Democratic Republic of the Congo: South-Kivu...
CCTACTATGCAACCTACTATGCAACCTACTATGCAACCTACTATGCAACCTACTATGCAACCTACTATGCAACCTACTATGCAACCTACTATGCAACCTACTATGCAACCTACTATGCAACCTCAACCAGCACCTGTCGAAGCTTCAAAGAGTAACACGGGTCTTATCATTGGTATCATAGTTGGTGTTCTATTACTGTTGGTTATTGTCATCGTTATTGTTGTGGTAGTCATGAGAGGTCGTCAAACGTCATCTCAGTCATCTTCTTCAGCCTCGTATGAAAATATAATGTATCCAAATTTTAAACTATAAATACATATAAATGGGACAGGCGATGCCAGTAACCGCGCAACCGATACCAGTGACTCCACCAGAAGAGAAGACTGACGTTAGCTTTATCGTCAGTATTATACTAGGAGTTTTGCTTTTAGTTGCTATCGCTATTATTGTGGTGATGATGGTGACGAAAAATCGTCGATCTGGAGATCCAACATATGATTTAGTGAGATCAAAGTATCCGAACTTACCCATATCAATGACAAGAGGAGTGGCACCTCTACCTCGACCAAATCCATTTGGTGTCAGAAGATAGTGTAATTATGTTTCATAGAAACATATTTCTATATGTACTTGACAAAGCTATCGTAGATCTCGACTTTGAAGGGACCTTTAGACTCTTTTCCGAGGACTGAAGTGATAGTGTCTCCATTTCTGAGTTCTCCAAGTTTACCTGTTCCTTCTACATTTTTGAGTCTAATTGGAACACTTCTTTCGTCAACCACCATATACTCAAAATCGTTATGGAAGTTTCTCCGATATAGGTTATAGACCGCATCTGCGTTAGCGTCAGTAGAGTAGACGATACCGTTATGGACCCATCCTTGCTGGTCAAGATGGTTTCCAATGCGATCGTGTTTTACCGGTAGAATGTCACTAGCGACACGAGTTCCAGCTAGTCTTACAGCTCCAACCTCAAACGAGTCTCGAGAGTTTCTGCCGACTCGAAGTGGTGAGTATTGGATCAGTTCACTAATAGGAGTAGTCTCTTTATGAACGTTACTGATATCTGTCTTTTGGAGACTTCCTTTGACGTAGTTAACCTCTCTAGTGAGATGGTCAACTCTAGAGTTCATATAGATGTAAACGATAAGCAAGAGAACGATAACATACACTAATTCCATTTTAGTGCTCGAATATAAAAAAGTTGCGTGTACTATAAATGGTCAGATTCGAGGACATAGTAGGAGCCTTAGAAGATGTTGATGAAGGTGTAGAAGATGTTGGTAAAGAAGAGGAGGAAGTCTTGGAGGAAAAGTTACGTACTCGTATTGGCAAGGTTACCTTCGCTCCCAAATATAATGTCGAAAATAATGTCGAGTCTCTTCACCGTTATCTAGAACGTATCAACAATGCCTATTCTAAACTTGAACAGATGAAGATAAGCCTTGATGAAGGTAAGGGCAGGTACACCAACCGGTGGTCAAAAGCTATTCGCCAGACTATTGCTAGGTCTCTTGAGAACATCGACAAGTACGATGAAGAGATTAGGAAAATCGAAGCTGACATTAAAGTCTATAGGTTGACAGGGAAACGTCCTGAAGCTCCAGTAGAGGCTCCGAAAGCTGTTAAAGATATGACAATTGCACAGCTAAAAGATGCTATCTCAAAACTCAAAAAAGAAGTCAAGTTTCCAGCTAAAGGTGGGAAACCCGCTCTAATCATCATGTATAACCGACTATTAGAAGAACAAAGAAAACTCGAAGCCGCGGAAGATTATGAAGGTGCTTTACAATCAGAGCTCAAAACCTATAGAAAACTCTACGAAGATGAGCTAGAAAAGTACAATGAGATCACTATAGTTAAGAAGTTAACCTACAACGAAGATGTAGTTGGGACAGCAAATGGACCTGAAAGAAGCTTTAATTTCATGATTCAGGCCGGAAAGGAGGCTGGTCGAGACGTGTCAGATTTGGAAGTTCAACTCGAGAACTACATTAGGGAACACACTATCAACTTACAACCGATTGTAGTAAGAGTTGTCAACGAAGATCTCTTAGGTGCTAAAGGGGCTGACTTTGATCTTGAGGAGATAGAAACGTATCGTTTGCAATCTGAGGAAGACACTATATATCAAGGTCTAATTCAAGAAATCAACGACAAGATGTTAGTTCTGAAAGAGCAAAAAAATGCGACTTTGGAGCTTCTCAGTAACTATGTTGACGACATGCAGACTAGAGAGAACTTTATCGTTCTAGCTCAGAAACTCACTGAAGCTTTCCGCAATGCAAAGTTCTATAATGCGGCTACTGGAGAGCTCTTAGATGAAGCGAGAGTCGGTAAGACTTATTCCAAGACGTCCCGGTCCAAAAAGTTCCGAATCGTATATGCTGGAGACTCTCTTGAGAGCAAACAGTCTCTATCAGCTTTTATGAATGTCGTCGAACAGACACTTGAAATCTCAATGAAGGTCACCTATCTTCCAATCATTTCAAGTCTCAACAAGAGTTCAGATCGCAAGTATATTTTCTTACCTATCGGTTTGTATGCTAATAACAAGAAGGTTACCTTAAGCAACACTAACCACACTATTCAAATAGAAGACCGAGAGATTCCAGTTCTTCGAATTCGCAACAACCCAGATGATGTCAAGTACCGAGAGTACCTCAGCGAGGTCTCGGATAAGGTCTCTGAAGTCGTCCTCAAGAAATCCTTCTTCGCCCGCGAGATCCAGCTGCAGGGTTTCATAGATGTCAAGATGACTGGTTTTACCAAGTTAGCTGAAGAGACCTACCTCAAGATGAAAGAGTCTGAACTGCTAGCTACCGGAGCTCTCAAGTCACCGACAAGAGCTAAGAAACCTACTGTCATTCCAGAGGCTCTCAAAGAGTACGTTTCTGAAGTCTACATTCCAACTATGGATATCGCCTATTATAAGACGATGAAGAGCAGTGGTTTCGTCGACGAGACTAATCCACTCCGCTACTCAACTAGATATCCAGGTACAGACGTTGGTCTTCCAGTCGATAGGAAAACAGCTCTAGTTAATCAAGGTCATGTTAAACCTCAACTATACATCAAATCCAAATCGACACAGACATACCTACCAATCAAGATCTCAAATGATGTTGTACAAATCTACAATCCCTTCTCAAAGGCTTGGATTCCAATCGAGGAGTATATCGAACAGAACTCAATTCTAGAAAGGGAAGCTAACCTACCAGTTCTCTACATTGTCACTCGAGACAAGATGTTCAACTTCAAACTAGATTATGGAATTACCAACTTCCTGTTAAGAACGTCTTGGACTCATCCGAGCAACGGGATTGTTAGAATGTCTCCTGTTAAGTGTGGCCAGACGGTTTTAGTCTCTGACAAGACTATCGGAGACCTCATAGACCAGTGTAAAGATCTGACTCTCTTCTTCTCAGTCAAGATGTTCTTAGATGACTTCAAACAAACTCCGGAAATTCAAGATCACACCGATAAAAGCTCTAGAATTGCCCGGTCACAGTATGTTGCTGATATGGTGACAAGACTGGAAGACTCCTCTGGTGTTAAGATGAGAAAGGTTAAGTCTTCAGAAGGAATCTACGGTCTAGCGACTCGTCTTCTCGAGTTCTCAAAACTCTTCGGCGACATTGACCGTGAAGTCCCACATGAGAACAAAGTTCGTGAGTTAGAGTCTTACATCGATACGGTGACCGGTCCAGTCACATTCCAGATGGTGACTGAACTCTATAACTTTATACTTAAATTGCCTAGTGTTCAAGTTTTAGCTCTTTCAGGAGAAGGTTTCTATCCAGTCGACCGAATCGCTTGTGAGTATAGTTACCATAGTCAACTCTTCGCTCGAATCAGAAATTCTACGACACTAGTTCCTATCAACACTACCGAGTTCTCAACTCTCCTCGCCAAACAGGTTGGGTTTGAGATGGCCACATCTGAAGACAAATCTGTAGCCGATGGCAATATTAGACATCCGACTCAACAAGACCAGTTCTATACAAACCAGTACCAAAATCTGGTCGCTTTGCAACCACAGACTGGAGAGAACCGTATCGACACTTTCCGGAGTCTCGGTGTCGACCCTTACATCTATCCTCTCAAGTTTTACAATGTTGTTGAGGTCACCTACAAGAGTAAAAAGAGACAACAACCGACTCCTGTACAACACCAACCTCAAGCTGACTATAAGACGGTGAACGGAGGGTTCACCTTCACTGGTTAAAATATGGCACTAATAAAATGCCATTAGATATACTCATGATTGGTTGTGGAGGTGTCGGGAGAGCTCTTTTAGAACTATGGAAACTGGAACACTTTCCTGTCGGAAAACTCACTGTAATCGAGCCTCGACAGCTACCCTCCTGGACCTTCCAAATGTACCCTCAACTGAGTCATATCAGACAGGGTCTCAACAAGTCAAATCTCGATTCGTTACTTGTACCACTCCTCATATTGAGACCGTTCATAGTTGACGTCTCAGTTGAAGTCGACGCTCTCAAAGTGATGTCAATCGCAGCCGAGTACAAATGTCACTATATCAACACTTCTGTCGAGTCGTGGGAAGATAAAGAATCTGGAACCTTAAACACCCATCCAAACGCTCTCATTAGAAGGTCACTCGCCTATCGACAGAGACAGGCTAAAAGAATCTCCTCGCGTTCTTCTCTACTCTCTAACATGGGAGCTAATCCAGGTTTGATCTCAGCTCTAGCTATGAAAGGTTTGCACGACTACACTCTCACTCATGGAGACGAGACTTCTAGAAGACTCTTGGAGAGTGGTAAGTACTCTCGACTATCTCACCGACTCGGACTGAGACAACTTCACATCTCAGAGATTGACACACAGGTCTCACTCAAAACACGTTCCAGAGGTCACTTCTATAACACCTGGAGTTGCGTCGGTTTTCAAGCGGAAGCTCTCGATCCAGTCCAGATTGGTGAAGGTTCTGACCTTGGCTCTCTAGTCAGAAATGAATATACCTATCACAACATGAGGATTCTACCCGTGAGAGGTGTCGATATGAAACACAAGTCTCTCGTTGTCGACTCTAACGGTGAGACACTTCCTATTAGAGGTTACATGATTCCTCACGCTGAGGCAGACAGTCTGTCTCGTTTCCTAACATATCGAGACTACCGACCAACTGTCTTCTACGTCTACCAGTGTGGAGTTGACGCAGATAAGAGTCTACAACTCTTGAAACGTCGACAATACAAATCTATCTCAAGTGACCACTGTCACGTTCTCGAAAACCCTGAAATTGCGAGTGGCGGGTACGACAGTCTAGGAGCTCTCCTTATCTTTGAAAACGCTATCTGGTGGACCGGAACTGTCCTCTCAATAGAACAGGTCCGAGAGCTCGGTTTTAGATACTCTGGACCGACGACAGTCCAAGTCGCAACAAGTATCCATTCAGCCATTAAACACCTCCTGGAGAGACCTCGACGAGGTGTCATCGAACCTGAAAATCTCGACTGGAAGTACATCATCGAACACAGTAGAAAGTACCTTGGAAACCTAGTCAGCAAACGTCTAAAATAGATAACTACTATAAATGGTAGTTTACGACTATACTGTCATCGGTGGAGGTCTAGCCGGTCTCTACGCTGCCTTACGTCTGGTTGAGAAAAACCCACAGTTTAGAGTCCTCCTGGTAGAAAAAGAAAACTCCTTCGGTGGAAGAGCAAAAACAGCCCGGTTCTCAAATAAGGAAGTTGTCACTGGAGCAGGTATCGGTGTCTACAATAAGGACCATCTCTTGAGAAAACTCTTAGAACGTTATGATCTGATGTCGACACCATACACCTCTAAAATTGACCACCTGAACGAGTCTCACATCGATACAGTCGCTCTCATTGAAGACATGAAAACACGTCCACTCGACCGGAAAAAGACCTTCCGAGACAACTTCATTCGACTCTATGGAAGAGAACTTTACGAGAAATTCAAACTCTCTGATGGGTACTCTGACTATGAAAAAGCTGACGTTATCGACACTATCTACGACTACGGTTTTGAAGATAACGTCTCTGGAAATACACTCTTTCGAGTTCCTTGGTCACTTCTTATCAAGAGTCTTCTAAAAGACCTCAAGAAACGTCATGTCGTCCTCAAGAGGAATACACCAGTCTCTCGTGTCTACAAGACCAAAACTGGATACGCTATTAGAACACCAGAACGAACTTATAACAGTAAAAACGTCATCTATGCTACAAACCTTCCCGGACTCTCTAGCTATCAAGATTCAACCTTTCAACGACTTCTCCTTCAAATACGATGCCAACCATTCTTGAGACTCTACATTAAAACTGACCGACCTATCAACACTATCACTACCTTCACTATCACAAACAACTTCCTACAGAAAGCGATTCCTTTTGGAGATAACGTCTACATGATCAGCTACTCTGACAATAACTATGCAAACCGTCTCCAACGTCTCGATGATGATACACTCATTAGACGACTAGAGAAACTCTACTCGATACGAGTTCTCAATCTAAGACGCTTCTACTGGTCATGCGGTACTCACTACTATCGACCACTCAGAGGCTTCCACTCTAGAGACGAATACATCAACCGAGTCCAGAACTACACGACTGGTCTTTACGTAGTAGGCGAACTCATTAGTGTACGTCAAGGATGGGTAGAAGGAGCACTCGAGTCAGTAGAGAAAATCTTTGGATTATTATGAGCCCTAAATACACAGATCTCCTTTTTTAAGTAAATAGAATCCACTGTAGCATTTAAGGAATATCAAGAAGCTGATTTCTGTCGAACAGACACAAGAAAGAGATCCAACTAATAAACCAGATACATGAAAAAGATATCACGATTCTGAATTGTGATGTTGAGAACTATCGAAGTAAGTTAGTGTATAGGTATACACTATTTAACCACATGGGTTGTACATGACTTCGTCTGGTCTAAGTTGACGTTTCTGAAGAGGATCTTTCTGACTGGTTGGAATGAGGTGATTCTCAGAGTCAAGGGTGACTTGAGCCAGGTCAGTTTCGACACCATAAGACATCAGATAGTAGTTGAGTCGATAGGGTATTCGAACCATCTTCGCTTCTTCTGCAACCTCCTCCATACCATCAATACCAACAACACCAAATGTCATACACTGTTCTACATTAGCCGAGTGAGTGACAACCTGCAGAAGTTCGCGTTTAGAGAACCTCTTTGAGACCATCTCGTAGAGGAAGGCTTTCTTGCCTGTAATCTTTTTGTCCTGTCTCTTAACTGCAAACTCGAGTACGTAATAAGAGACTAGATCAGTTACTTTCCCGTCCACTCGATGAACCCATGTGTTAACAACTCCTTCAACTGGTAGAAGTCTCTTCACAGACTCTTCGTCATATTGTGGTTGGAAAGTACCGGTTCTCGAGTTCAAGAGTTCTAGCACTTGAGGTAGGTCTTCTGGAGTCAACTTTTGAATGATGTCAGGTCTCATGAAGTTAGGACGGTCACAATCGTACTTTTTACGTAGTAGTTTGAGATGAGCTTTGTTGAGAATCTGGGGAGCGGCTCCGTACTTTGCCATCACGTCTAGGCTCACGTACCGGTCATGATGAGATGCTACACATAGTGGTGTTCCAAGGTCTTTCATACTGTTGAAGAGGACTAGGAAATTGTTGTATCTGATAGTGAGCTGTTCTCTCATCTCAGCAAAGAAGAGTCGAGAAACATCATGTTTTCTCAGATGATGAGCAAGACATAATAAGTTGACTACAAAACAGTCGAACACTTTTCCGTCGACTCGCATCGGCTGATGGACCGCAATCAAACTTCCTGAAATGTACCCAGTAGCCTGATCACGACAGAAGAGTAGAAAACTCCCATTTGTGACGTACCATTTCAATAGAGCTTCTGAATATACTAAACCCATGTAGTATTCCTCAAGAAAAGTCTTAAGCTCTTTGAGATCATAGAGAGTACCAATAGACCAGTCTTGACCTTTAGGTGCTACCGTCATTTCTGAGAGTGAGTTACTCTTAAAGGTGGGAATTGAAAAATATGAGATCACAAAAATGGCTACTAAAATCGGAAGTGGTACATATGGATGTATTTACAAACCATCGCTAAGATGCAACGACGATACCTTTGAGAGTAGTGATAATCATATATCTAAATTAATGATACAAAGTTCAGCTATGATAGAAGATGTCATTATGAAGAGAGTTGCACTTATTGATCCAGATGGTTTCTTCCATCATCCTTTACGAAAGAATTGTAAAACTGACTTTAAACCAAAACCTTGCAACAAAAAAAATACTGCGACATGTTGTGATGTAAACGATCAAGATAACCATATTAGTGAACTTGAAACCAGTAATCTTATTTATGACTTAGGTGGTTACGATCTTGATGCTTATGTGAAAGGAGAAAAATCGTTCTATAGTATTCGCAATTTTTACATCGGACTAAAGAGACTATTCTATGGTATATTAACTATGAATAAATACGATGTATATCATCTTGATATTAAACCGGCTAATATATTAGTTAATGACACTTCTACAGAATGTATAGTTAAGTTTATTGATTTCGGACTATATATGGAGAAAGATGATGGTATAATGGTTAAAAAATATGGAGAACCTAATAACAAGAAGATATTGTTAGATCACAGTCTCAAAAATGGATCCTTAGATAATATATTTAAAGGATATCTGTTTCATCCTTCGGAAATAGATATCCTGCCCTTACATAATATCAGAGAAAGTATTAATAAAGAGCTATCCGAGATAGATAAGGAGATAAGTGATTATGATGAACTCCTACGAAATAAACTTATCACTAGAATCGAATACATGAAAGATGTCAAACCTCTAAGAGAGAGAAAGACAAAAATTTCTAGTATGAACGATATAGGTTATCTTAAGTATAAGATATCAAGTGGACTTGAAGATAGAAAACGCATGTTAGGTCTTTATTATCCGTCAATAGATAAGTTTATTAAAACAATCAAAATTCAAGACTTAGATGATGAGATAACTAAAATAGCTCCTAATGGAGTTATAAATATACAAGATATCATATCAAAAGTAGATGTATATATGTTAGGTCTCAGTCTTAAGATTATAAATGATACAATTAAAAATAAAGCATCCGATACTCTAGATAAACAATTTAACATTCAAATTGAAGACTTGATTAATAAGATGATCAACCCTTCTGTAACTAAAAGAATTGGGGCTGAAGAAGCATATAGAGAATATATGAAACTTGTAAGTAACATATATAAGATTGATGTAACTTCTGAGAAAGAAATCTCTATAGATTACAATAGAAAATATGAGAACACAAAAATGGCCACTCTTGTAGACAATATCGTTGACGCTATTGAACGTGTTGATATTGAAACGATCAAAAGTTTGGTAAATTCTGATCTAAAAAATCAACGTGATATTGACAAAATCGCAGAAAAACTTCTCAAGGAAAAAGATGCAAAAAAGGTTGAGATCATCCTATTAATAATCATTCCATACTTACCACTAAAGAGTAATGTTGAAACACTGTTAGCCAGATATTACGGAAACTTTAAGGTCGAAATCGGCAAGAAAGTCCCACTTGAAATGTATCTTTTACAACCTACACTGGAAGCTAAGGGAGAAGTTCTGCCTGTAATCTTGAGACATTTGGAACTTGATCAGATAGCTACTTTCATCCTAACCGGAGAAAACATCAAGTACCTGGACACGATCATGTCTAACTATGGAAGAAACGCGACCGACCTTTACCGTTATTTAGCCCTTGCTTGTATCAACAGTAAGAGAGGTGAGCTTCTGAAGAACTTCATCACTAGAGTTGACCTCCCTGAAAACAACCACGAGATTCTTCGTCTGGCTCTCGGTACTAGAGACACTAACATCATAAAACAAGTTATGGATAGATACAATCCAGATCAACTCATTCAAAAGTTGATGAACTTCCGGTTAGCATCAGCTGGAAACGACCTTCTCTCAAATCTGATATCAGATTACTTTAAGACTAACTCGGCCCCAGATCTGTCTCGTCTTGCTCAGCTCCTAGGTAATCAGCTCTTAGCTGAGGTTAAGAAGCACTTCTTGAGACTCGACTATAACATGGCCACTGTCAAGTGTCTGATCACGATAGTCACAGCATACAGTTTCCCAGTTGAAGATCCAGTCTATCGTGTTATTGAACAGCTCTCTACTCTCAAGGTCTCGGACGTTCACACTAACTTAGTCCATAGTGACAAACTTGATGATGATCTCATCTACGCTACCGGTGATCTGAAGGCGGTTTCAGGACTTAAAAAGAGCGAGAACTATTGGACTCAAATAGTTCACAAATTCTTGCCTAATGAAAATGAGACTCTGGACTCTGTAGTTAGTCGACTCAAGAGTGGTATCTCTGATCCAGTTCTTAGAAAGGCTTTTCTAGAACACTATTCATCTAACACCATCAAACAGACAATCTCAAGTCTCTGCAACTCAATCGCTAACATCCACAAAACTGACACTGATATGTCATTAAGACACATTCTGACGTACGCGGCTATCTTCAAGAACCTTAACTTCCTAGTAGCTAGAACACGTTTCATGAAGGGTGAGATAACACCTCAAGATCTGGCTACAGAACCGCTAGACACATGCACTTTCCCTGAGATGAGACTCGTCCGCGAAGATGTTCTCTCGTTCTCTGATGCTGTCCATCTCGTCTATAACGTCGTCTCAGAAAACATCGCTAACGTTAAGGATCTTGAACAGATACCAACTCTCATTACAGCTGACCTTCCGATGTCACGACTGGTCGACAAATGCAATGATCCTAAACACCTCCAAAAGATCTCAAATCTGATCCTTCTCCCATACCCTGACGGTAAGATATACTGCTTTGAGAGAGATGAACTGAAGAGACTCCTAGCAAACAAAGAAGACAATCCATACACTAACAAGCCATTCCCAAGAATCTACACCACTGAAGAAAACTCCTGCGAAGATTATATTGCCAATATCAACCGAGGAGGTTTCGGTAGAAAACGATGGGAGACTCTTCGCGGTGATACTGGTCATCTCCTTTGTAAGATCGAAACTGGAGGAGATGGTGACTGTCTCTTCTACTCATTAGGAACAGCTCTTGTCGACCTCTATGACAACTATCCTGACATCGGGTCTAATGAGGTTTCTGAGGCTGTACAGATGCTGAGAAATAACGGCAAATACATTCGAAAATACCTTTCAGAACGTCTGAGAAACTTCCTCCAACCCAAGATACTTGAAATGGCTGGTAACAGTCCTGACTACTATAAGAACGAAGACCTCTGGCAACAAGCGTTTACGGAAGAAGAGGCTCAGAAAATCTCTAAGGCTGATACTGAAGAAAAAGCTTGGAAACTCGCCCTATCCACATATGGAAGCTCCTCGCACTGGGGTACTGAATTTGACGTTTATATGTTTGAGAACGTCTTCAACGTCGGAGTCATCATCTTTAACGAGTCAAGAAAAGATAAGAAATTCTACTACTGTCGAGGTACACCTGAGATCAGTCCTTTCACATACTACGTCATCATCAACCACCAACAGAGAGATGGTATCGGTCTACACTTCCAACTTGGAGGAGCCTACAATAAAGCCTCCAAACAGATCACATCTGGTTTCGATAGAAACGACCTTCCCAACTGGATCATCGACACCTATCGACAAGAATGCAATACTACACTATAAACACACAAAAATCCTCACTCATAAAAATGAGTGACATTAACATAGTTAAAGGTATCATTAATTTTGACTTTAACAAGACGCTCGACTTGCCGGACTATATGACCAAAGTCCTTGAGAACGTACAAGAGACCTCGTATCCACTAACAGTTAGAAAATACAAGATCGAAACCAGTGACGAGTTCGCATACTTCTTGAGTAAAGTTCTCACTGTCATATCTAACTTCACTGCTGGCACTATCCGACTTAAGAATGTTACAATCATCAATTCTACTGAACCTTACCGAAACTTCTTCCATGTCAGTACACTTGAAAAACTCGGTCCAAATATCGATGCTATCTACAACAATCTGAACAAAGTAGTTCTTGATGACGAAACCAGAAACTTGAAAGAAGAGGTTGAAAAGTACCTTCGGAGCTTCAAAATCTCTATCGGAAGTGGAAACGTACCAGAGGGTTATCTGACACAAATCTCGCAAGACACTCTCTATTATGTCATAGCTATTATGATGGCATTCACTAACCATATCGTTGAAACAGCTGTGAATAAACTTCCTCCTACGTCTGACACTAGACGTGCTCTCGACGCTGCCTTCACAGTCATCTACAGAAACGGTCTTAACATGGTTTCTAAAGGACGTCCTCCGGTTCCGAAACCAGCTCCGGTTGCTCTAGTTCCAGCTCCGGTTGCTCTAGTTCCAGCTCCGGTTGCTCTAGTTCCAGCTCCAGTTGCTCTAGTTCCAGCTCCAGTTGCTCTAGTTCCAGCTCCGGTTCCAGTCCCAGCCATGAAAACCAAGATGACTGTTCTTCAGTTGAAGATGGCTATCCGGCGCAAGGGTGGCAACTACAAATCAACTGATCGCAAACGTGATCTAGAAGAAATATATGCTGGTCTTCAAGGGGTTCCAACCCCATCCGGCATGGTCTTAAGACCAAGAAAGAGTGCCAAAAAATCAACACCAAGGAAGACCGAGAAATCGACTACAAAGAAGACCAAGAAATCGACTACAAAGAAGACCAAGAAATCGACTACAAAGAAGACCGAGAAATCGACTACAAAGAAGACCAAGAAATCGACTACAAAGAAGACCGAGAAATCGACTACAAAGAAGACCAAGAAATCGACTCCAAAGAAGACCAAGAAATCGACTCCAAAGAAGACCAAGAAATCATCCAAGAAATCGACACCAAGGAAGACCAAGAAATCAACCAAGAAATCGACTCCAAAGAAGACCAAGAAATCAACACTAAAGAAGACCA
>Ga0172367_10007074_pt1 | contig 12959 bp, 11 predicted proteins | sample Lak10m_FD_114542 | JGI IMG/M metagenome (GOLD analysis project Ga0172367, IMG submission 114542) | Freshwater microbial communities from Kabuno Bay, South-Kivu, Congo - kab_022012_10m | ecosystem: Environmental > Aquatic > Freshwater > Lake | place: Democratic Republic of the Congo: South-Kivu...
GCGAGATCAACGAAGAACGACGACGGGTCATGGAAGGCTCCTGTTTACTTGAGGTTGTGTAGGCTGAGGATAGCGGTTTGGAGGAAAAAGGGCAAATTTAAGTGCCTGTCCTTAAGTGCCTACTTGATGGCTGAACCACAAAGTGTCTTCATAACCATATGCCCGAACATCAGGTGTACATCTTCACAAAGTTGCATATCAAAGGACGGCACCCAAACGCTGTGGTCGCACATAGGCATCATCATCCCGCCGTCGTAGCCAACAACGCCCAGAACCTTACCTCCCGCACGGCGAGCAGATTTGATAGCCTTAATCACGTTGGGCGAATTGCCACTGCCACTGACTGCAACAAGCAAGTCTCCTTCATCCATTAGTGCATCGACTTGTCCTGCGAAAACATCAGCGTAGGCTAGGTCGTTTCCATAGGCTGTGATTAGACCAACGTTGTCACAGAGGGAGACACCACGGAATTTTTTACCTGTTGCAAGGTTCACCATTTTGTTCCAGTCGGTAATGTAGTGAGATGCAGTAGATGCACTTCCACCATTGCCGCAAGTAATGATTTTTTTGCCGCATTCAAACGCGGCTTTGATCATCTCAATGCCTTGCTGAAATGCATCAGCGTCGAGTCGCTGAGCAAGTTGCTGGTGTGCATTCAGGTAATTGGAAATGGTAAAAGCAGTCATGGATGATCACAGTGGTGGTTGATAAAAAACGATTTGTGCCCCGGTTCGGTCAAAACGAAACTTGACAGGTTCAAGGTCGGATAAAGCAGCCCTAATCTGGGCATGCTTTTCTTGAGGAGCGTAAAACATCATGAAACCGCCGTTGCCGGCGCCTAGCAATTTACCGCCCAAAGCACCGTGTGCCATGCCGGAAGCGTACCAAGCGTCGATTTGCGGATCTGAAATACCTGAAGTCAACTGAGCCTTGAGACGCCAGTTCTCGTCGAGCAAACTTCCAAGGTGCTCCAGTGTTCCTGATTCCAACTGTTCCTTCATCTCGAAAGCCAGTTGAACCATCCGGCGCATAAGCATGCGGCGGTCAGTCGCCCTCATCGCAGCAGATTGGTTCGAAAGAACTGCCGATGCGCTGCGGGTTCTCCCGGTAAAAAAGACCAAGGTAGAGTCCTCCATCTCTTGAAGTAGAGATGGCTTACAGATGACAGGATCTACTGAGACCGAGTCGTCAGGATGGAAGCGGATCAAATTTAGACCACCGTAAGCTGCCGCATATTGGTCTTGCTTGCCAATGGGCTCACCACAACGATCGATCTCGATCTCACAAGCTTGAGATGCAAGCTTTTCTTTGGATGCAAACTGATTGCGATAAGCATACAGTGCATTAAGAAGGCCAACGGTGTAGGTGCTAGACGAACCCAAACCAGAGCCTGTGGACGGGATGTCGGCCATAGATGCGATCTCGATGCCACCGTCGATACCAACTAAATCCAGGGCTTCCCGGACGAGTGGGTGTTCTACCTCTCCACGTCGTTCGACTTCCTCAGTTCTGGTGTAGCTGATGCGGATACGGCCATCGAATTTTTTGTTAACACAGATATACATGTACTTGTCAATCGACGTCGACAATACCGCACCCATCTCTTCCCGATAAAAAGCGGGCAGATCACTCCCTCCGCCTACGAAGCTCATTCTTAACGGGGTTTTGCTGACAATCATTATTCTTTCTTCCCTTGAATTGCTGGCTCGACAACAAAGTCTGCAATCATCCGCGATTGCTCGACGATCGGTGTTTCATCGAGTTCTCGCTGGGCCAGGGTCGCGAGTTGCTCTTCGGCCGGAGTGTCCCGCCAAACATAGTCTTGCTTGAGGCGCTGCTGACGCCTGTCGTGAGCGACGTCGATGTAGACCCTCATCACACCAGGTAGACCTAGCAGGTCATCCATCAGCAGTGCAGGAACGCCCTCCACAATAAGGACGTCGTTGGGACCAACGGAATGTTCGATTCGCTGGTTGTCGGTACTGCGAGCTAAGCGCTCGTATAGGGGCTCGTAAAGGATGACGCGAGAGCTTGAGCCTGCCACTTCAGCGATGGCAGCTGACGCGGCGGCCAAGTCGTAACGCTTGCGAACACCGGAACCCTCTCTTCGTTCGGACTTAGGCTTAAGCCAACCGTCCAACGAGATGACGTGCGCTCTGCGGCCAAGTGTGTGCAGCAGTTCCTTCTGCACCTGAGCGGCATAGCTCTTCCCCGCACGTGCGAGGCCCCCGATGAGCAAAAGGCGGCATCTGTGGCTCGCCTCGACAGCGATTGGCGCAAGTCGTCGCGCCAGATCGGCGTGGCCGCTAAGAATCCAATCGACGGCATCCGCGAGGTCGTGTGCAGTGTAGTCAGGCCGAACCACATACTTGGCATCAACACCTGCGTGACCGGTACGCAACAAGACAGTGCGAATGCCTGCACGACGGCCCGCTTCAATGTCAGATGTCGTATCGCCGACCATCCAAGAGTCTTGGCGACCAATGGCAAGGTCTCGGCACGCTTGGTCAATCAAACCTGGTTCGGGTTTTCGGCAGGTACAGGTACGCTTGAGCTCCACAACTTCGCCAGGGAAGCCCTTATCGGGGTGATGCGGACAGAAGTAGAGGCCGTCGAGGAAGGCCCCACCGGCACCAAGAAGGGACTCCAATCGGGCATGGATGAGGCCCAGATCCTGGAAGCTCAGGTCGCCACGAGCTACCACAGGTTGATTAGTAATAACGATAGCCAGTGTGCCGTTGCGGTTTAAGCGGCGAATCGCATCAGCTGCACCAGGTAGTAGCTCTAACTGATCGGGTGAATTGAGGTGATTCACTTCGCGATTGATGGTGCCATCGCGATCAAGGAAGACGGCACTGCGCAACTGGCGCCCTGAAAGGCGTTCCGGCAAGCCAAAGACGAAATCACGTTCGACCTTGTCCAAGCGTTCCGGAGTACCCATGTCCTTGATGTATTCGGACGACACGTAGCCATACAAGGGACGACCAAGAGTGAGCATGCGAGGGAACATGTGCTTGGCGATGTCAGCTTTTCCTTCTGATGGAGTGACATCCTCCAGTCCTGCACGATCTAGTACGTACAGTGCCGCGTTGACGAGGTTACGCACATCGAGGCCCTGTGGATGCGGATATGGTAGGATACTCCGCACGGCACCATTTGCATCGATAACAATAAGATCCGAATCCTGCGGATGATCATTGGGATGGAGGAAGAGAGTCCCAACACCGCCGAAGGCCTCGTGCGCATCCCAGAACTTGCGCAGATTAACGTCCATGAACGTGTCGCCGTAAACTACCAGAAAGCGCTCTCCAAGTATGGGCAACGCATCGCGCAGGGCGCCAGCGGTACCGCGTGGCTCATCTTCAATGGCGTAACTCAGGGTGACGCCGAAGGCTGAGCCGTCGCCGAAGTACTCGGAGATCTTCTCGTGGTGATGCTGGACCAACAGGGCAATGTCTGTGAATCCGTGCTTGCGGCAGAGCTCAATTTGATATTGTAGGAGGGGTTTACCGAGCACTGGCACCATTGGCTTGGGCAAGTCACCGCTGCGCTCGCGCAGACGGGTCCCCATGCCGCCGGCAAGGATGGCAACCTTATTATTGTTGCTGGATGTATTCATTGGGAGCAATCCTTTCAACTACGCCGCAGAATCAGCGTCTTGAAGATTTGTTCCTGAACAATCTTCGGCATGGCAACCCACATGGCGATACAGCCGATACCGATGATACGGCGGACAAAATGCTTGCCATTGAAGTTGGAGCGGCGGGCACGGAGGTTGAAGCGCCAATGGCGCTCGTCCCGACGCGTGTTGTTCTGACGGTACTGGACGAGTACCTGTGGTAAATTGGCAAACACTAGACCTGCGTTTAACCAGCGCAGCCACAGGTCCAGATCCTCTGCGAAGCGGAAGTCGGGGTTATAACCGCCGTGCCGTTCGATCGCTTCCTTGCGGAACATGACCGTCGGGTGAGCGATCGTAGTGGTTAGCTGCATGCCCTTGGCTATCTCGGCCGAGGCCTGCGGGTAGCAGCGATGCGCAAGGAATTTTCCATCACTGCTAATAATGTCGAGGGCGCCGCCGCATACTGAGACATCTGGATGCGCACGTAAGAATGCCACCTGAATTGCTAGCCTATCGGGCATGCATACATCGTCAGAATCGAAGCGCGCAATCAGTTGTCCACGTGCCTTGCCGATAGCCATGTTAAGACTCTTGGCCAGTCCCAGTCTTTCCGTCGGATGGACATAAGTAAAGCGGTTGTCTTCGGCGCAGATAGATCGGCAGGCGTCTGCTAATTCTGGCTGAGTGCTCTCATCGACTACGATACACTCAAAGTCTGTGAAAGACTGGGCACGGATGCTTTCAAGACTGGCACGAACGATGTGAGGGTCCTCGTTAAACGAAGGGACCACCACCGTGACTAAAGGGCTAGGTGTACTCATCATTTACCTCAGAAACCTTCCTGTCGGGCAATTTCATCGATGGCTTGGCGTACAGCTAATGCGGAATTCCTCTTTGGTGTCCAGCCCGCTTCACGCAGACGCTCGACGGAATATTGAAATTTAGGCACGTCACCAACCCAACCTTTATTGCTAGTACCAAAATAAACACGAGCGTTCGGACTGATTCGCTCGACGACTGACTCAGCTATGAAGCGGACAGTTACCCCTTCGTCAACTGGACCGATGTTGACAGGGAAGACTTTAGGCAGGTTCTGAGTGCTGCGGATGTGCAACATTGCTTCTGCAAGGTCAGATACGTGCAAGTAGGACTTCTGCTGCGTACCATTTCCTAACACGTCTAGGCGACTGCCATCAATTTTGAGCTTTTTGACGAAATCAAGGATCACGCCGTGGGTCGCCGGGGCGCCGACGACATTGGGGAAGCGGAATAGGTTTACGCGCGAGAGGTAGGACTCAGCCGCTGCAGAAATAAGAGCTTCCGAGGCTAGCTTCATAGAACCGTAGTTGGAAATCGGCAGAAGCGGACCGATAGCCTCGTGCAGTGGCACACCTCCGAGATCACCGTAGATCGCCGAACTTGATGCGAAATGCATGGCCCCAATATTGAATGACTTCATCGCCTCAAGTATTGAAAAGGTAGTCATGAATGTGTCGCGCAGATCGACTCGGGCATCCAACACACCAGCAGGAATATCAGAGTTAGCAGCAAGATGCCAAACTTCATCGATTTCACCAAGCCTGTTTGAGAATTCAAAAGCATTAAGAGTTGCATCTAGATCAGAAAGATCTACTTTAACAAAATGAACTCGTTCGCCAGCAATTTTTTTTACAGACGCCAAATACTCTTCACGTCCTCGACAAAGATTATCTAAAATAACCAGATGTCGATCCTCTTTAACAAGTAGAGATAATAGATTGCTGCCTACGAAGCCAGCGCCGCCTGCGAGAATTGAAACAAACATTAATTAAACACCTCTTGAAACCAAGTTAGTCAGCGATTGAATCTACCTGTTTGGCCACGAAAAAAATCGTAAAGCCCCCAGACCGCATAACGAAGTCGCTCAAACCGCCTATCCGCTATTACTAATATCAAGAATAACTTAATAGGTAATTTTAGCAACTGCTGGAGGCGCCAACTGAAGGGAGCCACAGAGCGTACTAGCATCATAGATACATTACGATATTGATAGTAATGGCGAATCGGGCTAGGCAGTCTAAGTCCAAATCGTGTTTCCTCTCCAAGCTTATGTCGTATAGAAGCGTTATTACACAAAACTAGGGGTACCCCTAACGAAATTGCGCGCCAACCCCATTCGAAATCGACACAATCGATAAACAAGCGCTCATTGAAAACACCGACTCGGTCAAACACTTTCGATGAAATTAGAGTCCCTGAGCTAGTCAACTCATTACACGAAGTCAATCCGCCTGTATCTTTTGAACCACAGTTGCTGAGATCTTTTCCATTTTCATCAATAGTGCGTGCACTAACAACAACAAGGGGTAACTGAGATGCTCTTCTTGCTTTAATCAAATCTACAACCAGTGACGGAGATGGTATGCTGTCATCGTCCATTAGTAAAATATCAACTGCCGAGTTTGCTCGCGCCCAAGAAATTCCAATATTCTGGGCGTGAGCAATACCAAAGTTATCACCGAGTGATAAACAAAATACACTAGTGTGCTCACAAACTAAACGAATCTCTTCTCTAGAAGACGCATTTGTAGAATTGTCAACTACTACGACAGTGCACTGGCCAGTCAATATCGATAATGATTCCCTTAATCTTTCAATTTGACTGTTATAGGTCACTACTACCGCCACCACAAATTCGTTCATAAGAAATATTCTTGTAAATATGTGCCGCAGTTGACCATTTCGCGTATTGAAAGCAAAGAGTGCTCCCTAGGGACGAAATGATCGAGCCGTTTCATCAGAAACAAGTTCTCGGTAAAGGTGTCAGCGCCGCGCATTTGTGTCTGTTCAATTCAATGCCCGTATTGTCAATGCGTCGCCTGAAAGGGGGCTTTCGATGGGGGGTTTTCAGCAGCCTGTTAAGGCTTGCAAAATAATTATCACAGTTAGAATTCATGTAATTAAGTTTAAGAAAAATGTCGAAAAAAATCAGTTCGTAAATTCTCAGATGACAGAGGAGGAATATTTATGAGACATATGCGCAGGTATATTTGGCAGACGCAACACTCCTTTCAACTTCACATCACTCACTGCACAATAATAAGCAAGAACAACCCATATAAATATATGATCCAAAATATTATTTGACAGTGATGATGTTGCAAAAAGCAAAATAACTGACCACCGAAAAACGTTGGCCTGATACGAAATTGCAGGACCAGTAAGCAATTTATAAAAAAAGAAAAAAAGTATAAAGAATCCTAGAAATCCGGTGGAGGCAAGCAAAAACGAAATCAAATCCATACCCCTAGTGAATCCAAAACCAAACCCAAAAAAGGGAGAGAATTCGAATAATTCAATAGCCTGATAAAACCCTAGTAATCGATCAATTGCAGATCCATCATCTCCAGAAAAGAGAGATCCAACTCTATCGCCAAGCGCAACAAGGAAAAAAATTGCTCCCAATGGAACTAAAAAAATAAAATAGATAATTGTTCTAGATAAATCTTTATTGAAAACAACTCTCAAAAGTACGTACACGGAAATCGGCAGCCCGAATATCAATGCAATGGAGCGCGAAAAGAACAACTGCGACAAAAGGAGAAAAATCAACGAAAAATACCAGAACCGGCCTACGCTTTCATTTCCGAGTTTGCGGAGCGAAAAAATTATAGGCAAAATGAAGAAAAGATAATAAGAATATTCGGAGGGCTCCGGGAATACAGATGAAGATCTGTTGGAATCCACAAACCTTAAATAAGTAAAGCCAGTAGACAAATTATTATTCAGAATATCGGAGTAGTTAACAAAACCATAGGTAGACATGGCTTGATACAATCCCCACAGCGTTATAAATACAAATGGGTAAACATAGAGAAAATTAAAATGCCGTTTAATTAGCTTTTCGTTACATAAGAAGAAGTGTCTGCAGTATACGAACACCAGAAAATAAAATACGATATATATGGTATGAGAAATCGACCGCGATATCCCGCTGTAGCCATCATCAATATCTGGTGGCTGTATTGCACCGAGATACTGAAGAATCCAAGAAGTCACCGTTATTAATAATATTGTCAAAAATATATATATTACACGCCTTGTGTGACTCAGCTTCATAAGGCCGAAGACAGATTTCCTCGAGATTATTAAACTCGGAGTGTAGAAGATAATGAAAATCAGCCAAAAAAACCAGCTTGCTTGAAGTCCCCAATTGATCGACTCAAAATTAATCAAAGCGAAGCTAATAAAAAACGAAAAGAACAGTGCGAGAGTAATTGTGAATATTTGAATGGCACGCATTGTTTTATATTTCCTTTTTTAATTTTCTATACTGTCACGCAGTGATCTTGCTCCTGAACGATAAGCATCTTCGAATTTAAAATATACTTCCAGGTTTTTAGTCGCGAATTCTTTGTACTGCGCCTGCGCTCTGTTTAAGTCAAAATCATTAATGTCGAAAAATTTCAACCCATTTTGCATAAAATCTCCAAGTTCATTAAACGCCATTACTGGAACAACGCCATACTTGATGTATTCAACTAGCTTCGTTGGGCATGCTACACGATTGACTATACTTTCATCTCGAATCAAAAAACCAAATTTGACCATCTTATAGTATTTTGGTATTTCACTCGGGGAGACACTATCTATTGTCCATCGTTCAAAAATCTCCCCAAACTCTTTGTAATATGAAGAATAGAGCCTATCTTTCGATCCAACGAGTAAGTACCCGTTAAATTCATCAATAGTAGACGAGAATCTTAGAATTTTGTCTACGTTCTGCCATGGCTGCGTACCTCCAGCATAAATAAAACCATCTCTGTCATCGAAATTATCATCAGAATTTTCATCGAAGCCCGAAGGAAATATTGGCAAAACAATGAAAACATTATTTTTTAAATTAGGATACTTAGATTGAATAGCATACTTCAAACTATTGGTAACTGAAATAATCTTGTGTGCACGTTTAAGTACGAAAAACTCTACGAATTCGAATACATTGGCTAGGAAAAACCGTTTTACGAATCGCATTTCTTCAGGAACAACACCATGCAGATCTATGAACGTCTGCTTAAAAAAAATAATCGGAAAACCTTTAGTCGCCTCAATAACTGAATGAAAGTAAATTTTTTTACAAAAAATAAGGCAATAAATCCAGGAAAACAGAATATAAATTATATTTGCATGAATCTCTGAAAGATTATCCTTTCTTCGATACTTAGGGAAAAAGTATTTTTTAAAATATAATCCAATGTAGAGCCTCTTACGATCTTTAATCAAACCATCAATTGATGCGACACGTTGATAGTAACCATCCTTGAGTTGCTCATTTGATGGATAAGGCGCCCAAACAGCAATTTCAAAATTAAACGATTTCAAAATTAAAATTATTCTTTGTTGAAGTTAATAAAATGCAATCCCTGCAATTCAGTTATTGATCGCGAAATAGTCATTAATTCTTCGGGCTATTTTTTTGGCTGCATCTCCATCCCCATAAGGATTATTTCGCTTAGACATGTTATTATAAATTTCAGTATTTTCTAGGAGCTCGGTAACAACAGATACTATTTTTGTGTGCGAAGCACCAACCAATTGTGCGGTACCGGCCTTAATCGCTTCAGGTCGCTCTGTCGAATCACGCATCACCAAAACTGGTTTGCCTAACGTCGGCGCCTCCTCTTGAATACCGCCACTATCAGTCAAAATTATGTAGCTTATCTTCATCAAATATACGAATGAAAGATAATCTTGGGGGGGTATCAAAAATATATTAGGCTTATTTCCTAATGCAGCCTCAACTGGACCTTTCACATTGGGGTTCATATGAACTGCATATACAATCTCTATGTCACTGCGCGTTGATAGGTGAAGCAATGCTTTACAAATTTCATCCATGCCATCACCAAAATTCTCTCTTCGATGTCCGGTAACAAGTAATAGCTTTTTACTTGCAGAGAGATATGAAAAACGAGCCATTAGTGGAGTAAGTAGCCTTTCATCTCGAGCAATGCGGCCAGACACTTCTAGCAAAGCGTCGATGACTGTGTTACCAGTCACCTCAACGGTAGAAGGGCTTATATTCTCATCTAGTAGATTATTCCGTGAAACTACAGTTGGAGCAAAGTGCAGGCTTGCAATCAATCCTGTTATTCGACGGTTAAGTTCTTCGGGCCAAGGTGAATAAATGTTTCTGGTACGAAGTCCTGCTTCTACGTGTGCAACAGGAATTTTTTTATAAAATGATGCCAGAGAAACCATTGCTGTCGTTGTTGTATCACCATGAACTACAACAAGATTTGGTTTGTATTGATCAAGAATTGAAGACACGGATTCAAGAATTCGTGCGGATATATTTTCTAAAGTTTGAGAAGCAGACATAAGGTTAAGATCAAAATCCGGAATAATCTCAAATAGAGAAAGAACCTGATCTAACATTGAACGGTGCTGGGCCGTTACGCATACTTTTACATCGAAAATGCAAGATAACCTAAGTTCTTTAATGACAGGTGCCATTTTTATAGCTTCGGGCCTTGTTCCAAAGACTACCAATATTTTATTCATTTTGTGAATCCAACAGATATTTATTTAAACGTACTCAATCTTTATTTAACCATATTAAATTTCTTATTTTTCATTATTGAGTTTTTTATGATATTCTTGATTTGCGACCAAAGCATGTGCTTGTAATGCGTTACTTTCAACCCAGTTTCAACCAAATCTACATATTTTGTACCACCATTTTTTACCAAGTTAATTAATAATCTAGATGCATGTTCATGAGAATGGTTTTCAGATGCCCACATTTTGGTTTCCATAGATATAGAATCAGGACTAACGATATATTCACTTAGCAATTGAGCAAGACTTAATCCCCCCCCCTTAAAATCGGGATAATCTTCAAGAAGACACCCGAGGGGATATGGAGAAGGATTAAATATCCATCTAAAGCCGTAGTCCTTTATTGGGCTGAAACTTGCATCAAGAAGGCATGTAGGAACACTTCTACTGGCTGACTCAAGAGCTGAGGTTCCTGTGCCAAAACAAATATCCGATTGATTTATAATAACTTCCTCAAGTTCATCAGGACTGAGACGACCCATAAACTCGATTGATGTATTAAAATTGTGAATTTCATTTGCACATCTTTTAATTAATTCTATGTCACGCCCATCACCAACAATATTTAGTTTGACTTTATAATTCCCATCTAATTTTTTAATTTCTAATAACAAGTATTTAATTACTTCTGTTTGAGCATCCTCAATTCTTCCAACGTATGTCAGGCGGATAGCTTGATTCTTGTCAAACTTTTCATTAGTTGACGATCTTGAAGTTTCGGCTTGAATCGGCAATGGCAAGTATATCCATGACTTCAATTCTGTACAAAAAGCTTGTTCGTAATGAGTCTTAAACTGTGGTATTACATAAAATGCACTTTTATCCTTGTTACTCAGATGAAGTAATTTTCTGGCCGCTCTGTAATCAAAATAAAGAAATATTTTATGCGTTTTGCTGATGTTTAATCCGATTTTTTTAAGTGCATTGCTTACAAATGGAATTTTCTTTGTTAGGAGTTGAGGGTGGGTTATTGCGAAAATGAAACGTATATTTTCAGAATTCTCAGTATCAAGCTCAGACAATAGCCGTGCCACCTCAGATATAGGTGTTACAATAAATATTAAGCCTTTAAATTTTGCTTCATTTATATTTTCTATAAATTCTAATTTATCCTTAAAGCTTGATTGGCGATAAACTTCTTCCAAGCCACACATGATTTTTGCATCTAAATTTTCTTCAATAGCAATTTTACATAACCTAATCATTAACAATTCGCATCCACCAACTTTCTTTGATGGATAATTGAATATTATTTGAGAATTTCTCAGAAATATATCGCTCATGCTTTTTTGGAGGCTCGCCATTTGATCTGACAATGAATTGCCATCATTCCGTTTCCGATTATTGAAAAAATATACGTTCCAACAAATGCCCATACTGCGCCTTGCATGCCGTATTTTGGAATGAAGATGAGATTTGCAATTATGCTTATCAATCCAACTAAAATAGTTAGTAGAGCCGCTTGCCAAAAATAACCTCTACCGATCCATTGCGGTGCCATTACAGTAGAAAACGTCATACCTATCACCCCTAACAGCATCGATTTAAAAGGATCAACAACAGGGAAAAATTGTTCGCCTGCGAGCAGCGTAATAACAAAAGGGGAAAGAACTGCAGCGACTGCACTTAAACAAATCATCCCTAGTGTGATCTGAATTAACATCCGTTTGTTTTCTGGCCAGGCTCCATTTGGACCAAGACTTGTGACTTTTCCGTAGATCACCATACTGGCAGCTGTAGGAATAATCATTAGTATTCCCAGCAGCTGGTTTGCCATTTGATAATAGGCCGTCTGTTCTGCACCATGGTAGTAGTTTAAAATCAATATGCTTCCTGAAGTGAAGAGGAAGCTTCCAATAGCGTTTAAATGTAGTTTCGCACCATCTTTAAGAAGCGCCAAAGTTTCGGTTTTATTTGGCCGACAAATCGATTTTTTAGTTTGTGCAAATTTTAAAAGAAATCCGAGTCCACCCAGGGCTACAACTATTTGCCCCACCATCGATGCCTGTAGCACACCTGCCACACCCTGACCAAGCCAACCCACCAGTACGATCACTCCAGCCACTGATAAGGTCCGCCCCACTACCTGGTAGCGGTTGTAGGTTCGAATTCGATCCAACCCCATTAGCAACGAGCTGCCATATTGCTCCCAGATCATAAAGGGAAGCGCAACAAAGCCAATCACCAGCGCCGCAATTGGCAGACCCTTAAATATTCCTTGCGGGTTGTACCAATACATAACCGAGGCCACTAACCAGCCCAGCAATGTTAGGACTCCTGCCATTAGCAACAGCGAGCCCAGCAGCATCCCAAAACGTTTGTACGTTGGGTCACTAGCCATGCGATGCAGAGCAACCTGGCCCAGACTAAGATATGCGAAAGTGCTGAACAGACTTACCCAGGTTGTGATTGCAGCTACCTGTCCACGCCCCTCAGGACCTAGTAGGCGAGCAGTCAGGGCTAGGATAATGACTCCAGTTATCATGGAGTAAACCTTGGCCCCGCTTGTGTGGGCTACGTTTGCCCAGAGCTGCTTCATACTTTAACGCGCACATTACTTACTATCGCGGCGATCACCTCCGAAGCGCACTCTATTCCCAAATGCGGCCCCATGGGCAAGCTAAGAACCTCACTGTGAATAGTCTCAGATATAGGAAAGGCACCTGGCGCGTAACCCAGCTCTGAATAAGCTGGCTGCAGATGTGGTGGAATGGGATAGTGGATCATTGTGCCAATA
>Ga0172367_10007075_pt1 | contig 12959 bp, 9 predicted proteins | sample Lak10m_FD_114542 | JGI IMG/M metagenome (GOLD analysis project Ga0172367, IMG submission 114542) | Freshwater microbial communities from Kabuno Bay, South-Kivu, Congo - kab_022012_10m | ecosystem: Environmental > Aquatic > Freshwater > Lake | place: Democratic Republic of the Congo: South-Kivu...
AGTCTGGGATATCGTCCGTCAAAAAGCCTGAAGATTACGCTTTCTCCAAATTTCAATTCAAACGAAGACGAGCTGCAGTATGTGACTCAACAAGAATATGCCGGAAAAACCGATTATATTTTTGCGCGCATCAACCAAAAAACATTGAGTGCGTCGCTTCGTGTCAACTATAACATTACGCCCGATTTAAGCATTCAGTATTGGGGACAACCTTTTATTTCGAGCGGAAAATACAGCGAATTTAAGCGCATTACCAACAGCCGCGCCTCCGAATACACCGATCGTTTTCAATTAATGAGTACCAATGAATTGGGTTATATTCCGCCTGACGAGGTTTATAAAGTTTCGGATACCTCCGGAAATTTCCTGTACAACTTCGATCAGCCTGACTTCAATGTGAAAGAATTTTTATCGAATATGGTCGTTCGCTGGGAATACAAACCCGGATCGACACTTTTCCTGGTATGGTCGCAAAACCGGAACCAATCCGTAGCCAACGGAAGTTTTCACTTCCGCGACGACCTGACTGACTTGTTTGACGATAAACCGTACAATGTTTTCCTTGTAAAAATGTCGTTCAGGATTGGACGATGAACCTATAAAACTTTTCTACCTACCCGAAAATCCTTTTGCTGTTGCCAGAGGATTTTCTTACTTTAGCCCACATCGATAAATCACTAAAATCTAATAAACAAATCATGAGTAATCCATTTGCACTGAACAACCAACAGTTATTGGATATCGCCAACAACCTGAAGACAAAAGTGGAAACCGGCCTGAAAAAAGACGCCACAGAAATCAAATGTTTGCCTACTTACGTCCATCCCAAAAAAGACGGCATCAAGGGCGAAGCTACTGTGTTTGATTTGGGTGGAACCAATTTCCGTGCTGCCGTAGTTTCGGTTGGCGAAGAAACCAAAATCACAGGCATGGCCGAAAAAAACATTACCGAAATGAAATCAGCAGGTTTCACCGAAACCGATCTGTATAATTCGGAAGCCGAGGTCATCAAAAAACTTACAATCCCGGCGAATTCTTCAATTGGCTATTGTTTCTCTTATCCGGCGCAGCCAATGCTCAACGGCGATGCTGAACTGATCGTGTGGACAAAAGGGGTAAATATTCCCGGAATGACCGGGAAACCAATCGGCGCTCCGATGGTGAAATACCTGAACGAAACAATCAATGCCGGATTCAACGGAAAAATTGCCGTTGTAAACGACACCATCACCAGCTTGTTTGCCGGTTTGGCCAACCCGGGTTACGACGCTTACATCGGGCTGATCGTTGGTACCGGAACTAACATGGCTACTTTCTTCCCTTCGGAATATATTCCAAAAATTCAGGGAATGGAAGGCTGGAGCGGAGAAACTCCGGTGAACCTCGAATCGGGCAACCATAATCCTCCACATCTTACCGCTTTCGATGCCAAAGTTGATGAAGAATCAGACAACAAAGGTTTCCAGCGTTTCGAAAAAGCCATCTCCGGAATGTACCTCGGACGCGTTTTCCGTGCAGTTTACGCAAACGACGGTTTGGACGAAAGCCTCGATGCTGCTGCATTGAGCCGTATGATGAACAATCCGGCCGACTACAAAGCCGAATATGTCGAAACTGCCTTCCAAATTTACGAACGCTCTGCAAAACTCGTTGCTGCTTCTATCGCCGGGTTGGTTTTGAATTTGAATTCAGCTTATCCATCGGTAAAAACGGTTCAGGTTTTGGCTGAAGGAAGTTTGTTCTGGAGCAAAGTAAAAACCAACAATGCAGCTTATGTTGAAATCGTAAGTTCAACATTGAAAGAGTTACTTGCCGATGCAAACGTTGACTCAACAGTAACCATTTCGCGCATTGAAAACGCTAACCTGATCGGCGCTGCCATGTCGGTATTGTCGTAAATATTGATTATTCAAATTAGTTATCCGATGACTCGGAGTCATCGGATAACTTTATTCTTCAACGATATTTTACTGAGCGGATGACTTCGAGTCGCCCGCTCAGCTTGTTTTTACAGGGTTTTTGCAGCAGTCAATTCGAATTTAAGCAACCATTTCCACGTTTTTGTCATCTTCAGAAAAACGAATCATGAAAGCCTTAATCTTTTCACTTATACTTTTTCTTGCACTCTCATGCCGGAAAGACGAAGATCATTCCGGATTATTTCAAACCTGGGAAGCCAAAGAATTTATGTCGATTGAATCAGTAGCCTATCCGAAAAACGAGAATACCAAAGTCCTGCTCACGTTTAACCGGTCAGGCTCATACAACCTGAAACTTGACATTAATAGTTGTGGCGGAAGCTTTGAAACAGGAAAAAACAACCAGATCGAGATGGAAACGGCGGCCTGCACAGAAGCCTGCTGCGACAGTAAATTCGCCGAAAAAGTAGCTGCCATGCTTTCGCGGGTCAATTCGTACGAAATTTCAGGAAATACTTTGAAGCTGAACGTTCCGCAGTGGGGTTACATCGAGTTGCAATTGGTGAATTAATCGGCAGTAGCAACAGGTATTATTTCCTTTTTGTCCTTCCCGTTCGGATCAAACTCTTTTTCCCAAATGGCAATAACTACGGCTGCCAGGCAATTCCCAATCACATTCACCGAAGTACGGGCCATATCCATCAACTCATCGATTCCAAGGATGATGTAAATGGGCCATGTTGGCAAGCCAAAACTGGTCGCTGTAGCCAACAAAATAACCAGCGAAGCGCGCGGAACTCCAGCCACACCCTTGCTGGTAAGCATCAAGGTGAAAACGATAAGCATTTGTTTGTCGAACGACAGATGCACCCCGCTGATTTGAGCCACAAAAATGGTGGCCAGCGAGAGATAAAGTGTAGTTCCATCGAGGTTGAAACTGTATCCGGTGGGCATTACAAATGCCACAATCTTGCGCGGAACACCAAACTCTTCGAGTCGCTCCATCGCAACCGGCAATGCCGATTCGGAACTGGTGGTGGCAAAAGCAATGGCGACAGGTTCAGAAATCGTATTTATAAACTTCCGCACCGGAATTTTCAGGAGCAAAGCAATGGGCAGCAAAACCCCGACAAGAAAAACGGTGAGCGAAACATAGAGGGTAGCCAGCAATTTAAACAGATTGACAAATATTTCGAGGCCCATGTGCCCGATGCTGTAAGCGATAGCGGCAAAAACAGCGAACGGTGCGAAATACATGATAATGGATGTAAACTTGAACATGGTTTCGGCCAGCGCTTCGGTAAATCCAATCATTGGGCGCTTGAATTTATCTTTCAGCATAGCGACGGCTATTCCAAAAAGCACACTGAAAATGACGATTTGCAGCACCTGTCCTTCATAAATGGCTTTGGCAATATTTTCAGGAAATACATGCAAAATAACGTCGGTTCCTTTTAGTGGCTGAACATTTGCCAGTTCACCGTGCAACATGTCCTGCGGTACATTTACCCCAATTCCGGCTTTGCTGATATTGATGGCAACCAGTCCAATCACCAGGGCGATGGTTGATACTACTTCGAAGTAAAGCAGCGATTTCCAGCCCATGCGGCCAACCTGTTTCAGGTCGGAGTGCCCGGCAATTCCCACAACGATGGTGGCAAAAAGCAAGGGCGCGATAATTGTTTTTATCAGGCGCAGAAAAATCTGGCTGACTACATTCATGTTCACGGCAATTGATGCAAAGTCGTGACCAAATTCGGCACCCAGAATCATACTTACCAAAATCCAGGTGGTCAGCGAACGTTTTTGTACAGCATAACCAATCAAAACAGCCATGAAACTCCATCGGGTAATCAGTAAAAATGTTTCGTTGATGTTAACGAGTTTATACTGATTAAGTACCGTTAAAAGGGCAACTACGAAGAGGAACGCCAGCATCGATAAAACGTATTTTGGCGATACTTTGCCTTTTCTTGCGGGGGAACTGATTGTTTCGGATTGTGTTGTTTTACCTGTCAAGGTCTTTGGATTTATGGTTGTTTATGCAAAAATAGAAAAATAGTGCATCGTCGGGTCAGATTAAGAACTCCAGAAAGTTTTCTTTTGAAATAACCTGAAATTCCGAGTCAGGATATGCATCTGACCAGGCTTTCGGAGGTTTTACATTTTTCGGTTGCCATTTGAATTCATAGGCAAAAAGCTTTCCTTCGCGTTCTTCAATCAGGTCAATTTCCTGTCGGTCGTATGTTCTCCAGAAATAATCGCTGGCAAAAATTCGCTTGTACGATTTGGTTTTCAGCCGTTCCATATAAAGAAAATTTTCCCATAGCATGCCCACGTCGTTTCGTTGCCCTAATGGATTGAAATTATTGATGAGCGCGTTTCGGATGCCATTGTCCCAGAAATAATAGCGGGCAGTTTTAACAATTTCCTTCCGCAGATTGCGTGAAAAACCACTCACTTTTTTAATGATAAATGTTTTCTCCAGCAGATCGAGATATCGTTCAACGCTTTGTTTGGCAATTCCCAAATTGTTGCTCAGTTCGTTCAGCGAAACTTCCTGCCCAATCTGGAAAGCCAGTAATTTCAACAGATCAGTCAGTTTGGCCGGATTTCTTATGCTTTCAAGTTCCAGAATATCTTTAAACAAGTACGCATCGCGAATGGCGATCAGATACTCTTTCTTATCATTTGCGGAGTTGGCGGTGAGCACTTCAGGATAAGTACCGAAAATCAGTAAATCTTCAAGTTTCTGCAGCACAAACATTCCTCCAAGCTGATTGTACAGTTCGAGTATTGAAATGGGGAACAAGTTGCGAAGCGTATTTCGACCGGTTAATGGTTCGCCAATCTTGTTGGAAAGATCAAACGAAGAAGAGCCGGTAACCACGATAATCATTTCCGGAAAATGGTCAATCAGCAACTTTAGGGCAAAACCAACAGCCGGTATTCGCTGAGCTTCGTCAATGAAAATTAGCTGATAACTGCCAAATGCCGTTTGCAATTGACTTAACTTTTGCGATGACAGCAACTCCCGTACTTCCTGATTGTCGCCGGTTCCTGAGAAAATTTTACCGTCAAAACCTGAAACTATTTTGCGGATGAGCTCTGTTTTTCCTACACGACGAGGTCCGTATAGAACAAAAACCTTCCCCTTTTTTAGGATTGATTCTGTTTGAAGCTCTAAATATCGGCTATACCAGGATGATTCCATTGATTTTAAACTAAATATGCCGAACAAAGCTAAAACAAAAATGGATAAAAACCTAAATTTGGCAACTCAACTTTCCATATTTACCTAAATTTGGCAACTCAACTTTCTAAATTTAGCTAAATTTGGCAACTCAGCAATATTTTTTTACTGATCGGATGACTTGAAGTCATCCGATCAGTTTGTTTAAGCTCAACTTTTCTTTCACCTTTGGCCCTTTTTCGCCCCACTCAACGGTTGCGCATTCGGTATAAAAATCGTGCTCGAAAAACAGGATGTAATCATTTTCACCGACTTCACGCAAAAACCGTTCTTTTTCATCAAGCGAAGTCACCGGATATAAATCGTAGGATGCCAGCCAAACGATAGGAATATTGGCTACTGTCGGAATTAAATCTGCCATGTAAACGAATGTCTTTCCATCAAACTGAATGAACGGAATCATTTGTCCGGGTGTGTGTCCGTCGTACATTCGAACTAAAATTCCTGGAAACAGCTCGCAGTTGCCGTCAACCAATTGCATGTTTCCTTCTGTTTTCAGGAAATTCAGGATTTCGGGATAATATGCAGCCCGCTCACGGATATTGGAGATTTTGGAATGTTCCCATTGTTTGCGGCTGCACCAGTGCGTGGCATTCGGGAAAAGCAGTTTCAGTCTCCCGTTTTCGTTAACCACCGCACCGTTGCAATGATCCCAATGCAGATGGGTGAAAAGCACATCGGTGATATCTTCGGCACGGTAGCCTTTTTCGGCCACCGATTTTTCAATCACGTCGGTATCTTCGTGCCCGTTGTTGCGGCAAACTTTTTCGGGGTAATGTTGCCCGACGCCAGCCTCGATCAGTATCTTTCGTTCGCCCAGATCAACCAACAGGCACCGCATGATCAGTTTGACAATATTATTTTCGTCGGCCGGATAAACCTTGCTCCACATCGCCTTGGGAATGACGCTAAACAGCGAACCTCCGTCGCAACTGAAAAGACCGGCATATATTGAATGAATTTGCATTTACTACGTTTTTATGAATTCAATATCAATTACAGAAAACAGCTGATCTCGGTTTTTTGATCAATTCCGAATATCACTTCTTCTTTTTCTTTTCCACCGACCAGCCGAATTTTCCAATCGGCTCACCCATTTTGAAGTAATGCCCGTGCGAATAAATAATCGGGTTCGACTTTTTCAGGCTGAAAGCTCCGGTTTCGGGATCGATGTAGCGGTCGTCGACAATTACATTCACCACTTCCGAAATAAACATGTCGTGCGTACCCAGTTCAACAATCTGTTTCACTTTGCATTCGATGCTGATGGGTGCTTCGGCCAGAATGGGCGCTTTTACGATCGTTGCCGGAGCCGGAGTGAGCTTCATTTCCTTCCACTTGTTCACTTTTGCCCCCGATTTCACACCACACCAGTCGGTTGCGCGGGCCAACTCCTCGGTCGTCAGATTGATGACATATTCACCGGTACGCTTGATGATTTCGTGCGAATGCCGCGACTTGCGAACCGAAATGTAGCACATGGGCGGATCGCTGCAAATGGTTCCGGTCCATGCAATGGTAATCAGATTGTATTCTTCGGGCGTTTCGCCACAGGTAACCAATACCGCCGGAAGCGGGTAAATCATGGTTCCGGGTCTCCAGTTTACTTTTGCCATTTTTTCGGATTTCTTAAATGCAAAAATAGCTAAAAGTATCAGGTCAAAATATTTTACAACGCTCTTGCTGTTATTTCAGGAGTCAAACAGAGACAAATCAATGTCATATGTGCATTTGAAATTTATTGTTATTTTGGGGCATTCAGTCCGTTCATACTTAAATCCAACTATATGAAAAATTTATTGACATTAATGTTACTTGTGTGTGTGTTCAGCATTTCTCTTCAGGCCAAAACCGATGAAAAAGCCAAAGAAAAAGAAAAGGCGAAAGGCGACACCATTATCACCTCGTCGCTGGTTGACGGATTGAAATTCCGCAGCATTGGACCGGCCTGGTGCAGTGGTCGAATTGCCGATCTGGCCGTTAATCCAAAGAATCCAAAGGAATATTACGTGGCTGTTGCCTCCGGAAACGTTTGGAAAACTACCAACAGCGGAACAACCTGGGAGCCGGTGTTTGAAAAATACGGCGCTTATTCGATCGGCGTTGTAAAACTCGACCCGAACAACCCGAACGTGGTTTGGGTGGGAACCGGCGAGAACAACCACCAGCGCGCTTTGGGCTATGGCGATGGCGTTTACAAATCGGTTGACGGTGGAAAATCGTTCAAAAACATGGGATTGAAGGAAAGTCGCCAGATCGGCGGAATCGTGATCGACCCGCGAAATTCGAACATTGTTTTCGCAGCCTGCGAAGGCTCGGCCTGGGGACCAGGCGCTGACCGCGGATTGTACAAAACCACCGATGGCGGCGCCACCTGGGAAAAAGTGCTCAACGTGAGCGAAAACACGGGCATCAACAATGTGGTTATCGATCCGTCGAATCCCGACATCATGTATGCCACTTCGGAACAACGCCGCAGGCATATCTTTACCAAAATCGGTGGTGGCCCCGAATCGGCTGTTTACAAATCCACCGACGGCGGCAAAAACTGGCGAAAAATTATGGAAGGCTTGCCCAAAGTTGACCTCGGCGGAATGGGCATCGATGTTTCGCCGGTGAACCCGAATGTGGTTTACCTCATCGTGGAAGCTCAATTGGGCAAAAGCGGATTTTACCGCTCCACCGACAAAGGCGAAAGCTGGAATAAAATGAGCGATTACAGCTCAAGCGGCCAGTATTACAACGAAATCGTCTGCGACCCGCTGGATGTGGATAAAGTATATTCTACCGAAACAGTTTCCAGAATGACTTCCGACGGCGGAAAAACATGGAACACCCTCGGAAACAACAAACGCCATGTGGATGACCACGCCATTTGGATCGACCCGAAAGATACGGAGCATTTACTGATTGGCGGTGACGGCGGTTTGTACGAATCGTTCGATGGCGGAAAAAATTACGACTTCAAGGAAAACCTTCCGGTTACACAGTTTTACCGCGTCAATGTTGACAATGCCACACCATTCTACAATGTATACGGCGGAACGCAGGACAACAACTCCATGTTTGGTCCTTCGCAAACCACCTCGCGCGACGGTGTGACCAACGACGAATGGCAGGTAACCGTCGGTGGCGACGGTTTCTGGATCGATACCGACCCGAACGACCCCAACATTATTTATACCGAATCGCAATATGGCGGAATGGCCCGTTTCGATCGTAAAAGCGGCGAAGACATCAGCATCAAACCACGCGAACCCAAAGGCGAACTCGCTTACAAATGGAACTGGAATGCTCCGCTTTTCGTGAGCAAACATGCTGCGAAACGCTTGTACACCGCCGCCAATAAAGTCTTCCGGAGTGACAACCGGGGCGATTCGTGGCAGGTGATTTCCGAAGACCTAACTACCCAGACCGACCGCAACTCGTTCCCCGTAATGGGAAAATACTGGCCTGCCGAAGCAGTTGCCAAAGACGTTTCCTCCTCGCAGTGGGGAACCATCGTTTCGCTGGAAGAATCGCCCGTTCAGGCTGATTTGCTGTACGCCGGAACCGACGACGGGGTGATTTCGGTGACCGAAGATGGCGGGAAAAACTGGCGTCAGGTGAAATCGTTCACCGGAATTCCGGAATATACTTATGTGAGCGACCTGAAAGCCGACCGCTTCGATGCCAACGTGGTTTACGCGGCGTTCGACAATTTGCAGCGCGACGATTTCAAACCTTACCTGATGAAAAGTACCGACAAAGGGAAAACCTGGGTTTCTATCGCCGGAAACCTTCCGGCAAATGGAACAGTGCATTGCATCGAACAGGATTACCAGTCGCCAAACCTGCTGTTTGTTGGTACTGAATTTGGGGCATTTTTCACCATCGACGGCGGGAAAAACTGGGCCCAGCTTAAATCCGGATTACCCACCATTGCCGTTTTCGACATGGCTTTGCAAACCCGCGAATCGGATTTAGTGCTGGCCACCTTTGGCCGCGGTTTCTATATTCTGGATAATTACAGCCCGCTGCGAGAATTGTCGCACGAGCTGGCTGCCCGCGACGCGCATATTTTCAAGGTAAAAAATGCCGGCATGTTTGTTCAGACTTCTTCGAAAGATAACCAGGGAAGCACCTATTTCCTGTCGAAAAATCCGGAATTCGGAGCCACGTTTACTTATTACCTGAAAGAAGTTCCGAAGACCAAAAAAGAACTTCGCCAGGAAGCCGAAAAGAAATTGTTTAAAGAAGGAAAGCCGATTCCGCAACCCAGCTGGCGCGATCTGCAACTGGAAGCTGCCGAAGAACCTGCCCACCTGATTTTCACCATCACCGACGAAGCCGGAAATGTGGTTCGCCGCTTGACCAAAGCGCCCTCGAAAGGCATCAGCCGCATCAACTGGGATTTGCGCTATGCAGCCAACCGGGCTCCGCAGGCAGCCAAATTCGAGCCGGTAAAAGAGTTGCGCGGAAGTATTTTTGCCATGCCCGGAAAGTACAAGGTGAGCATGAGCCTGTGGTTCGAAGGTCAGGAAAAACAATTGGTAGCGCCGGTTGAATTTACCTGCCAAAAGCTCAATCTGGCGACTTTACCAGCCGCCGATTACAACGAAGTGGTCGCATTCGGGAAAAAAGTTTCGAAATTATCGGCAGCGATCAGTGGAACCAATCAAATGACCAACGACATGATTGGCAAGATGGAAACCATTAAGCAAGCCATTTATTCCACTCCGGAAGCCGACCAGAAACTGATGGACAAAGCACGCGAACTGGGCAAAAAGCTGGAAGAACTCAAGTTTAAAATGGAAGGTGTTCAGGCCAAAGCCAGCTGGGAAGAAATTCCGCCGGCACAGATCCCGATCATGGAGCGGCTAAGCAACATTGCCTATGGACATTACAGTTCGACATCAGCCATCACCGGCACCGAAAAGGCTGATCTGGCAATTCTGGAAGAAGAATTCCCGCCCATTCTGGAAGAACTGAAACAACTGGTTGAAAAAGAAATTCCGGCGCTGGAAGACGCGATGAACAAAGCCAATGTTCCGTGGACTCCGGGAAGATTACCGGTTTGGAAATAGCAAACTCCACCTGCCACTCCGAAGGAGTTTCTTGTTATAAACAAAAGTTGATGGCGAATTTCTTCAGGCCTGAAAGGCCAAAATATACTAGCACAGGGTAAAGTTTCGGGAGGAACGATCCGAAACGCAGCCCTGGGTAAAGGTTGCAGAAAAAAAACCGTCCGCGAGAATTCGATAAACAAAGCAAATTGTTTCTTTCGGACGGAATGGAACGGCAGTGTAATCTAAAAAAAGGATCGATGTATTTCGTCCGAAAATAGAAATCCTCACTGCAAAACTTTATCACGCGGACGATTCTTAAACTCATTTTCCAACCCAGGGCGACTCCCGGTTTTACCGGGATTGCCCTGGGCTATTATATACCGTCCTTTCAGGACTAAAATTTAAAAGGCTTCGATCTGGGGCTCTCCCAACTCTTTCCGGATCATATCTTCAATTTTTTGGGCCAGTTCAGCGCTGTTCATTCCTGTCGGGTCGATGGGATCGAAAACCGTATATTTCAAATGCACGCCAAAGGTCATTGGGAAATAGCCGTGCTTCATCAGCTCGTAATTTCCACCAATGGCAAAGGGAACAACCAACGCCGAAGGTGAAGATTTAATCAGCGAGGCGATTCCGGCAGGCATAAACTGCTTCAGTTTCCCATCACGGCTGCGAGTCCCTTCAGGAAAAATACAAGCCGCATAGTTGTTTTCTTCGATGTGTTTACCGAGTGTCAAAATATCTTTAACCGACTGACGCGGATTTTTGCGGTCAATCAGCACCGATCCTCCATGTCTCAGGTTGTACGAAATGCTTGGAATACCCTTTCCCAACTCAATTTTCGAAATAAACTTCGGATGATTTCTCCGGAAGCCAACCACAACAGGCGGAATATCAAGCGTACTCTGATGATTGGCTACAATGATAATCGGCCGGTCGTGCGGCACTTTTTCGAATCCGCGAAAACTGATGCGCGCTCCCATAATTTTCAGGCTGTAGAGCAACGCAAAATTCAAAATATCCACCATTTTTTTTCTGACCGGGTATCCCCAAATCTTGTTGGTAATTACCTGGATGGGGTGAAAAATCAGGAGTAGCAGTGCAAATACCAGCAAATAAACCGGGGTTAGGATATAGGAAAGAATTTTTTTCATCAGAAGCAATTGAATAAATCTGCGGTAAAGTAACCAAAAAATCAAGCGCACGGGAAAAGATATTATTGTAATTTTAGCATCATTCAAACCTAAATCTAACCATTATGAAATCATTTGCAGCATTAATCCTCCTCTTGTTTTGTCTTAGCAACCTGATGGCTCAAATGGGTGGCAGCGAAATGTCATCTCTGACTCAAATCAAAAAGAACATAAAAACCAAACGGATTGGCAGTTTCGACCAAACAGGTGGTAACGGCGATTGCCTCAGCGGCATTGCCAATGGCGAAAAACGCACGATCATGGATGTGAAAGGCGCTGGCATTATCAACCACATTTGGATTACCATCGCTCCTGAAGCAGCGAAAGCAAGCCGAAACGACATTATCCTTCGGATGTACTGGGACGGAAGCGAGTTTCCTTCGGTTGAATCGCCGATTGGGCCATTCTTCGGAAACGGATGGAACGAAACCTACAATTTTGTGAGCACTCCGCTTTCTGTTTCTCCCGGATGGGGAAAATCATACGTAAGCTATTTTGCCATGCCGTTTGCCAATGGCGCTAAAATTGAAATCGAAAATCAAACCGGAGAGAAAATCAATTCATTCTATTTCAACATTGATTACACCGAAATGCCGGCCCTTCCTGAAAATACAGGACGCTTCCATGCTTGGTACAACCACGAGATTACCGATGCCCTGCCCGATGGCGAAAACGAATGGGGCTTGTTGGGCGAAACCGGAAAAAACCCCAAAGGCGAAGGCAACTATGTGTTTGCTGATATTCAGGGGAAGGGACATTTTGTTGGCGTCAATTACTACGTGAATTGCCCATCGACCATGTGGTATGGCGAAGGCGACGAAATGGTATTCATCGACGGCGATGTTTTGCCAACTCTGGTAGGCACCGGAACCGAAGATTTCTTTAATACCTCGTGGTGCCCGAAGGAGCTGTACCAGCATCCGTATTACGGTTATCCGCGCGTGAATAACGAAACCGGCTGGCTGGGGCACACCCACGTTTACCGCTTTTTTATTGCCGATCCGGTTTACTTCGACAAATCATGCAAATTCACGATCGAGCATGGGCACAACAACAACCTGACGCTCGATTTGGCTTCGGTAGCCTACTGGTATCAGGATATAGCAGCCAAATTACCTCGTTCATTTACCAAAGAAGAAAGAGTGCACAAGCCCATCATCGGGGCTTCTCAAAACCATAAATGGCGCGATGCCTGGCGAATCGACAATGGAGAGAAAAGCAAACTCTGGGGTAACGAAAAATAACAGGTTAGACATCCGGATGAGATGACGTCCGTGTCATCTTATCCGGATTCCCAAGATTGCCGTGTATTTTTTGTTTCTTTGGCCTGTCAATTCAATACAAAAATCCGATGACTAACAACGATATTCTGAAAAAGCTACGTGTTGCCCTCAAACTGCGCGACGAAGACATGATTCATATCTTAAACCTGGTCAATTTCACGATTACCAAAAGTGAGGTGAATGCCTTCTTTCGTGCTGAAGATCATCCAAACTACAAAGAGTGTGGCGACCAGATTTTGCGAAACTTCCTGAACGGGCTGGTC
>Ga0172367_10007077_pt1 | contig 12957 bp, 4 predicted proteins | sample Lak10m_FD_114542 | JGI IMG/M metagenome (GOLD analysis project Ga0172367, IMG submission 114542) | Freshwater microbial communities from Kabuno Bay, South-Kivu, Congo - kab_022012_10m | ecosystem: Environmental > Aquatic > Freshwater > Lake | place: Democratic Republic of the Congo: South-Kivu...
CTCCAAGCTTTGTCATTATTGTAAAAATAATTTAGGGAAGAATTGTCTAAGCCTTCTTGATTGTAAGGAAGAGGGCTGCCAGAAATTGGCCGAGGAAGCGCCGCAGATTGCCGATTACTTATCTCCCGAAAGCCGCGAGCATTTTGCCAAGACCCTGGAATTTTTAGATGAATTGAATATTAATTATAATTTTAATCCCTACTTGGTTCGGGGTTTAAATTATTATAATGATACAGTTTTCGAACTCTGGCCGGTTAATGAAGACGGTTCGCAAATTTCTAAACTTGCTTTAGCCGGCGGCGGTCGTTATGATTCGCTTGTAGAAAGTTTGGGCGGAACCGATATCCCGGCCGTCGGTCTAGCCATCGGATTAGAAAGAACTCTGGCGAGAGTCAAAGATAAGACCCTCTTGATTAATAAGCCGGAAGAGGATATAGTATTTATTGCTCAATTAGGCGATCAGGCCAAACTGAAGTCTATGCAATTGTTTGATGATTTAAGACACGCCGGTTTTAATGTTCGCCAATCTTTTGCTTCCGACAGTTTAAAGATTCAGCTAGAAGAGGCGGTTAATATGAGGGCAAAAAATTGTTTGATTTTAGGTAAAAAAGAGATAATGGATGGAACTATTCTGCTGCGCGATATGGATTCTGGCGCCCAAGAAACGGTAGTATTTAAGAAGATTAAAGAGCGTTTGTCTAGAAAAGATAAATTAATTGAAAAAAAATTTAATAATAGAAAGGAAGGTGGATTATATGGCGGACTTTAAGAGAAAACCAGGAGAAAGTTTTGAAAGTTTTTTGCGTAAATTCAAAAAAGGTTTGAAGAACAGTAAACGCTTGGAGAAGGCGCGTTCAAAACGGCACCTGGAACCGAAAAAAACCAAACAATTACAAAAGAAGCAGGCTTTGATCGGCTTGGATTTGCGTAAGAAAAATGAGTATCTGCGTAAAATTGGTAAATTGCCGGAAAGTAATATGAGACCGTAAGCAAAAATATCTTTTAATAAAAAACATCCGCTGTCGCGGATGTTTTTTTGTTTGAAATTTCAGCGGTTGATACCGGGAATGAAGCGTTTGATGGTTTCCAGTTTAGATTTTTTGGCGAATTGTTTGATATGATCACGGGCGCGCTTGGTTTTGACAAACTTTAACCAATCGCGATTAGGATAGGGTCGTTTTTTTTCCGTGAGTATTTCTACGAAATCGCCGTTTTTCAGTTCTTGGTCTAACCGCCCCAGCTTATCATTAACGATCACGCCGGCCGCCTTATTACCGACGTTAGTATGGACGGCATAAGCAAAGTCAATCGGGGTCGCTTGTTCCGGCAATTCAAAGACGTCGCCTTGGGGCGAAAAAACAAAAATGCGGTCGCGGAAAATGTCTAATTTTATTTTTTTGACGAATTCGCTGGTATTGGTTATTTCTTTTTGGATGTCGATTATTTCCGAAATCCAAGTTGGAGTTTTATAGGTCGGTCCACCGCTTTGAATCTTATAATACCAATGGGCCGCTATTCCATAGATGCTTTCTTCGTGCATTTCCCAGGTTCTAATTTGGAATTCCGTAGTTTTTCCTTCCGGGCCAAAAATCGAGGTATGTAAAGAGCGATAGCCGTTGGGTTTTGGTACAGCAATATAATCTTTGAAACGGTTGGGCTTCGGTTTCCATAAAGTATGGATAACACCCAGAGATTTATAGCAGTCATCGATCGTCGGCACGATGAGACGTAAGGCAAAAACATCATAAATTTCGTCGAATTTACGATCTTTTTTTTGCATTTTTAAATAAATACTATAAAGATGTTTGAAACGGACCTCAATCGTGCATTTAATGTCAGCCTCTTCAAGTCTTGGAATGAGAATTTGCTTTATTTTTTGGAAGAATTGATTGCGTTCTACTTTTTTTTCTACTTCATATTTATATTCTAGATCATGATATTCTTCTGGGAAGAGAACTTTAAAACAGATATCCTCCATCTGCCATTTGAGCCGAGCGATGCCCAAGAGGCCGGCGATTGGCGCGTAGATTTCCAAGGTCTCCAGAGCGATTCTTTTTTGTTTATTGGCTGGCAGGTTTTCTAAGGTTCGGAGGTTATTTAAACGATCGCAGAATTTTATGAAGATAACACGCAAGTCAGTCGCCATCGCCAGAAACATTTTTTTTAAATTTTCGCGGTAGCGTTCGATACCGCGGTATTTTATTTTTTCCAGCTTCGTAACCCCCTCGACTAACATCGCTATTTCCGGGCCGAATAACGTCTTGATTTCTTCCAGAGTGTGTTCGGTATCTTCCGGAACGTCATGCAGTAAGCCGCTAGCGACGGTCGCGGCGTCGGCTTTTATCTCGGCGAGAGTATAAGCCGTGTGTAATGGGTGTTGGATATAGGGTTCGCCGCTTTTGCGCAATTGCCCTGCATGGGCTAAATTAGCAAATTCAAAGGCCAGCTCCAGGACGGTAACGTCGGCGCCAGGATGATTGTCGGTAAATTTTTTGATGACCCGATCGATCGTCATATCCCTTTGTTATTTTTTTACTTTTTATGATATAATAAAAGCATAATAATTATACCATAATTAATCTGATTTAAAAATTTTTATTGTCTGTTTTCATGACTAAAAAAAGTAAATTAATTATCTTGATTTTTGGTTTTTTAGGAGTGATTATCGCGGCTAATTTTGCGTTAGCGGCTGATTTTGGTTTTAATGAAGTCGGTAATGGTCTAAGCGGATCGCTCGCCATAACCGATCCTCGTATGGTAGTTGGCCGCGTTATCCAGATTATCCTCAGTTTTTTGGGCGCGATTGCGGTTTTACTCGTGATGTACGCGGGGTTTTTATGGATGACATCTGACGGCGATGAAGAAAAAATCACCAGAGCCAAGGGCATTTTACGAAATGCGGTAATCGGCCTAATTATTATTTTATCTTCTTGGGCGATGGCGACTTTTGTTCTCTCTCAATTAGTGAACGCTATTGGTGGTGGCGGCTCGAATAATATGGGTGGTGGTGGCGGTCTTTCTAATTCCGGCGCCGGCGCTATCGGAGCTTGTTCAATAGAGAGTAATTATCCGACGCACGGACAGCTCGATGTTCCGCGCAATACTTCGATCATGGTAACTTTCAAAGAACAGGTAAAAACCGATACGTTATGCGCCAATAATTCCGGGACGGTCTGTGCTTGCAATAATACGGATTGTAATAGAATAAATCCGGAAGCTATTCATATTTATAAAACTGATTTGGGTGATCTCGGGCCAAGCGCTAACGTCACTGATATTTTATTGACGGTGGCTAGCGGCAATAAAACCCTGATTTTGACGCCGCTCAGTTTTTTGGGATCGTCTAACGGCAATACGCCTTATTCTGTTAGGTTCAATAATCAAGTTAAAAAATTGGACGGCTCCTCGATGTTTAAGAATTGTGCGGCCGATTATGCCGAATGGGGATTTACTGTTAACGATAAATTAGACTTGACTCCGCCCTTAGTTTCTCCGGCTGGCATTTTCCCTTTACCTGATAATGAAAAAGATATCTATCGATCCATTACCCCGGCTAAAGCCGCCAGTGGGTCCATTACCGTTAGTAGCTGCCCTAAAATTTTTGCTCCGGCCCAAGTCCTGTCGGTTAATAATAAAGGTACTGTGACTGTTGTTTTAAATTATCATGGCCCTATTTCTAAATTTCAAGTTTCGGTCCCAGCCGATACTCCTACTAAAGCACAGTTATTTGATGGTAGTAATAATCTTTTAGGATCGGCTGATTTTAATTCCACCGGAGAGGTAGTTTTTATTGACTATCTTACCTTGACTGCAGCTAGTCACCCGGCCGGTAGTCTTTGGGAAATAAATATCAGTCCGGAGCAACTAGCGGATACTTTGACTGTCAACGATACTGTTTATACTTTTGCCGCTAGTGCCGAGAATAATAATATTAAGGTTCCCGCTGTTTGTGATAAGAATATTCAGGCGGCAAATATCCAAGCGAAGTTAAGCGGCCATCCCGACATTGAAGTAAGTTTAGCCGGTAACGTTATTGGTCTTAAGGCTAAAGTAGCCGGTTTAAGCGGTAATAATATCGTCATAGCGACTACTAATACCACCTCTTTAGCTATTTCTCCCCTGGCAGGCGGTAGCGATTTTGTCGAATTGACGCAGGCGAAAGATAAAAAAGACCGGCCAATGAACTCAGCTATTCAGATTAACTTTAATGAGGCAATAAATCCTCTCACTATTTCCGGTTCGGCCAGCGAAGTCGACAAATATATCCGAGTGGTCAATGCCGATGCTTCCAGTAGTCCGGCAGGAATGCCTTGCAGCAATAATATCGATTGCCGGTCTTATAAATGTGAAAATAATTCCTGTGTCGGCAATTATTTGGGCGGTAATTTCTTGGTCAGTAACGGTTATCGTACTTTGGAATTTATTTCCGATCGGGAGTGTGGTCTAAACGGTTGCGGCGAAAAAATTTATTGTCTGCCGGCCAATAGCCATTTAGCGGTTGAACTCATGGCGGCTGATTTGAAGTCTTGTAATAACGATAATGATTGCTTGGCCTATAGTCCGTTTAAAACTTGCTCTTCGACACCGTTGAGTTATAAGACCTGCCAAGACGAGGATGCCAAGAATTACCCGTCCGCCAATATCTCTAACCTAAATGGTATTATTGATGCAGCTGTTAATTCTTTAGACGGCGATCGCAATACTTTTGCCGATGGCCCGTATAGTTTTTATAATGATAATTATAAAGCAACGTCGACTGTTAATATCGGAGCTCAGGATAAGTATAAATGGTCATTCTATATTAATGATCAGATTATGTTGAATCCGCCGCAGATTACCGCGATTAAGCCTATCCAAGGGCAGGGAGGAATTAGTTTGTCCGATCCCATGGAGATTAGCTTTAATGTCTTGATGCTTAATAGTTCTTTGCGGTCCGGTAGCGTCTTGGTAAATAATGGTACTTCAACGACCGAACATAAATTAGTTAACCTCCGCAGCTCTTCGCCGTCCCCGCTGGGTTATTGGATTTTAAATGATAATGTCGATATACCGCCTTTAGATGGTGAGCCCGATTTGACTATCGCTAAAATCTGGCACTCGCCTCTAAAAGAATCTGTTACTTATAAATCCCAGGTCGGTTCCGGTGTTAAAGATATTTATCAAAATTGTTTTAAGCCGAGTCTCGGACCGGGTTGCGCCGCTACCCTCGATAAGCCGTCTTGCTGCTTTGGCGTGGCGACTGGAATTTTAGGGGTCGATGGTAACTGTAAATAAAATCACTGCGATATTTATTAAAAATTGATAAAATTGTGTCTAAAAAAATTTTTAAAAATTTCTTAGCCTTTGCTCTCCTAGTGAGCGGATTTTTGTTTGCTAATGTAGTCTTAGCGCAGGGCTTCGGCACTAATGAAGTCAGTAACGGTTTGGCCGGTTCTCTGGCGACGACCGATCCTCGTACCGTGGCCGGACGAGTCATTAATTTTATCTTAGGATTTTTGGGCGTCATTGCTGTCGGCCTGATCGCCTACGCCGGTTTCTTATGGATGACAGCTGACGGGGACGAGGAAAAAGTCGGGACTGCTAAAAAAATCTTAAAAAACGGCGTCATTGGCCTGGTCATAATCTTAGCCTCTTGGGGGATCGCCATGTTTATATTATCAAAGTTGAGCGATGCCGCTAATAATTCCGGCAATACTGGTTGTTATGACGGAGAAACGCGTTCTTGTGGTTGTGCCGGAACAGGCACAATGATTTGTAGCGGCGGCAGCTGGAGCGGTTGTGTAGGCGCTGATCCCAATGCTTGCGGCGGTAACGGTGGTCCGACGACTTGTGACGGTAATCTTAATTTGCCCGGTTGTCAGGCTCTAGATCAAATTTGTGCTTCCAATAAATATTGTGATCACAGTGATTGTGGCTGTAAGCCTAAGGGTGATTTAGGCGACCCCTGTAACGGTAATACTGATATGGGGACTTGCCAGCCGGACAATAATCGTTGTTCTGACTATCTGAGCTGTAATCCGCAAACTTGTACCTGTTATGGTCCGCCGGTCATTACCGATATTAGTCCGGTGGGCGGTTTTTGTGAAGAAAATATTAACAAATCATGCCTTCAAGATAAAGATTGCGTTTCTAGCTGTAATTTAACCAGCCCTAATGGAGCTGTTAATAATTTTATTACTATTAGTGGTAAGAACTTCGGCGCTTATTCAGCAACTTCCAGTAAAGTCATGTTTGCTGCCAGCAGTACACTAATTGACGGTCGAGAACCGGCTAGTCTTAACGCTGCCTGTATTAATACTTGGCGGGACGATCAAATTGTTATTGCTGTGCCATCCGGTAACACTACCGGCCCGATTGGCGTTATTAATCAGGACGGCTTAGTTGATACTACCGGTAATAATTATGGACCAAGCTTGCCCGATTTTAAAGCTAATAATATTGCCCGTCCCGGCCTTTGTTATCTCGATCCTAATAGCGGACCATTAAGTACGGAAGTCGGTTATCAGGGTATCAATCTTTATTCCGGTAAAGCATATTTCGGCAATTACCAAAACAATGTCAGCGCTTTGAGTTCCAAATTCAATAACGCCGCAGGCTTGTCTGGTACTTCTACGACGCCTAATATCCAATCCGGAAACTCCGGCAGTTTTGTTCAGAATAATATTAATGGCCATCAGGAAAAAAGTAATTATCTCCGTTTTGTTAAAGAACCGGAGCCGGGCGAAGGACCTTTTATCTCTTCTTTTTATCCGACCAAAGGTAACGTCGGCCAGTATGTGACGATCCGGGGCGATGGGTTTGGCGCAGCGCGCGGTTCCTCGCACGTTTATTTCGATAATACCGAGGCGACTTATGATTTTCCCGACGTTTGTCTGAACTCGGTCTGGAAAAAGAATCAAGTTATAGTTAAAGTGCCAGCTGGCATGGCTAATGGTTATCAAACTATAAAAATGGTTATCGGAACGACGACTATTGATACCAAGAAATTAAATCCGAATGTATTTGAGTTTAATAAGAACGCGGACTTGAAATCCAGTTTGTGCAAGATTGAACCGGAAAGAGGCCCGGCAGCCACTCCGGTCGATCTTTGGGGTGAATATTTTGGTCATATCGGCGGCGAGGGCTTAGTGAAGTTTAATTACGATAAATCAGCGACCGGGACTATTAAGAAGGACGGTCGGGCTGATACGATTAAAACTACTGTCCCAACCGGCGCGATTACCGGTCCGGTCCGGGTAATTAATAATAGCAGTTGGGGAAATGAATTAAATTTTGCTATCGGCGAATGTACGGCAGACTCAGATTGTGGCACTCAAGTTTGTTGTCCTAGTAATACCTATAAGGGTGGGCGATGCGCCGATGTCCTGGCTGATTGCTTTATTGATATTCCTAATTCCGTTTTCGAATGGAGTTTCAACACCGGTTTTAGTACGTCGACCAATCCCTTTAACTATAGTTGCGCCGGTTTAGCGCAATACTACGGTTCTTGCCAGACCGGAGCGACTTGTCCGAATGTTCCCGGCTCCTGCTCTCCTTACGCCGGTGGCGGCAAGAAAATAGTCGCCGATTGTAATATTACCTCTTTAATCGGTAATAGTTGTGCAGCTTTTGCCGGCTGCGATTCGACTGGGTTGGGTTGTAGTTATGATGCAGCGACAGATCAATGCATACCGAACGAACATGAAACATGTAGTTTACCAAAATTAGTTTCTTACGGCAATCAGAACCAGCAAGCGACGGCGACTTGTAACGCTCAACAAAAATGGGAGATAGCCTTAAACACTACTTGTCCGGTCGGTTGGGAAAAAACTAGCGGTAACCGCTGTGTCGAATTAAATACTACTTGCAATCTATGCCCGACTGATTTGAATTGTGAAAAAACAGCTTCGAGTGAGACTATTGGCCGCTGCGCGTCGCCGAAGATTTGTCCGGCCGGAGCGACATGCGTTGCCCAGTTTAAAGACGGTAAAGATAAATGTGTCATGCCAGATCAGCCGACTTGTGATTGTTGTTGCACTATCGGTCAGGATGCACGCGATTGTTGCGCACCACTTAAATGCGAAGGAACGTGTGGCACGGACACTGGAAAAACCAGTGGCGTAACTTTAGGCAAGTGCGGCGGTTGCGCTACAGCCGGTAACACGCCGGAAGCGCGTGATGCCGCGTGTAATTGTTCTGGCCATAGCGGTCAATTCTGCGAAATAGGCAATCCGCAATTTCCAAATGGTGTCTGTACAGATTGTTCTAACCTTACTGCTTCAGATTGTACTGACCATAGCAGCGCCTGTTGTCTTGATGCTCGTAAAACCGCTCTAACAACTGATGATATTTGTCGCGGCGGTAACGGCCGTTTGATAACTAATGACCCGTCTGATTTAGATCGGTACGGCTATTGCGCTTACTATAATTGTGAGAGTCTAACATCGACGCCGCCCGGCAATCCAGCCAAATGTGCCTCGACGACTCCAGTAAAGATTGGTGACTATCCTAGCATCGGCGCCTGTACGAATGATTGTGCTAATGCCAATCCTTGTTCAGGAATCACTGATATAACCGAATGCCAAAAGCATAGTAATTGTTGTTTTGATGCGGTCGCGACCAGCACTAAATGCCGTTTGGGCGAACAGATTAATATTACCGATTATAATAGCAGCGGTTTTGCCGATAACGGTTATTGTGCTTATTATGACTGTGCCTATTCTACTTCCGGTTTCCCCGAGACTTGCGCTTCAACCACACCGACTCGTTCTGGTCAGTTTAAAGACGTGAATAGATGTATAAAAGATTGTGCTAATCCTCCGGCCGGCCCCGGACTGTCTTGTGCCGGAAAAGCCACTTCGACTTGTGATACTTCGAGATGTAACTTTGAGGGTTTTGGCTGTTTTTCTCCTGACGGTCTTTTGGGCGTCGTCGCGCCGGACTGCGGTACTTGCTGCTGTCAGCCTAATCTTCCTTTAGAACAGGATGTTTGTTATCAGAGTAATCCTAAATTAAAATGTATCGCCGATAAGGGGGCTTGCAGCAATAAAGATAATCCCGGCAAACGTGGCCTCTGCTGCGGCTGTTCTAACGATAGCGAATGCGGTTCAAGTGCTAATATCGGCTGCGGCTCCGATACTTGTTGCCAAGCGCGACCGGAGATTACCGGAAGCGTACCGGCGCATCTGGCCGATAAAGTATGTCGTAACGCTAAGATTAAGGTAGATTTTAATTCCGCGATGGACGTGGCCAGTTTCAGTAATAATGTTTTATTATTAGAAGAACGCAGTTATGGTAACGGCGTTTGCCCGACGGGAACGTTTGTCGCTCATGGCGACTCGCTCGAAGATATATTGATTCAGAAAAATAAAAAATGGCTGGCGCGCTTATTTGATTATATTGGCGCTTCTTGGCGGTCTCTATCCGGACGTTGGTCTGGGCAGGCTTTAGCTGGCATTCATAACAGTAAATTATATTGTGCGGTAACAGGAACTGTCTCCGGTGAAAATAATGGGAGCAGCACGTCTTTATTATTTGTGCCACAGAAGATATTAGCCGCGGCCTCAAGTTATTATTTAATAGTCAAAGGAGATGAAAATTTAAACAGTAAAATAGGCGTTTTGAGTGCAGCTGGCGTTGGTTTTAATGGTAAGGGTTACGGTAATGATGCCAGTTTAAGTTCTTACACCGAAGGTATAAATATTAAGTTTAATAATCGTAATTACGTCGAATCGCAGATAATTAAATTTACTACTTTATCTGATCAAGGACCGACCGCCGGAATTTGTGCGATCGATCGTGTCTCGGTCGCGCCGACGTCATATTTATTTAAGACGGCTACTAATAGCTTGGCTGAAAACGACTCTGACCCCCGCGACGCGACTTTCGATACAGCCAGCGATAAAGATAAAGTTTTTACGGCCGAAGCCTATAGCGCCGACAACCAAATTTTACAGCCAATTACTGGGTATTTCTGGAATTGGAAATTTACCGTTAATAACCCGGCGATTGCCGCTATCACACCAGTGGCTGGTTTAAATCGTAATAGAGTTTTTGTTGGCGCTCAGAGCGGGGTGACCGACGGTGAGGCGAAAGTCACGGCAACGATTGATATGGGATCTTTCTTATCGGGTTGCACTAGCGGAAACTGTTCTTGCGTAGGCGATAATTGTGGTAATCGTTGCTGCAATGCTTATTCCGGCGGCGACGGATTTAATAAATCTAGCGATCTCTATGTTTTCTTATGCAATAATCCTTGGCCGCCAGTCGGTCCGACTGGAACTTGGTCACCTTGGGCGGATAATTGCCAAGGTTCAATCGGCGGCCTTTGTGAAAATTATAATTATAAATTCTATTATTGCAGGGATAACGGCGCTAGCGGTACGTTTGATGACTTGCCGGCGATTATTAATCAAGCTATTACGCGCGGTAGTGGCAGTAATCTAATCTGTAGTGCTGATCGTACTCCTTGCCCTAACGGTAGCATCAGTAACACGACTCAATGCGGGCCAGATAAAAATGGTGACGGAGCTCTGGACGGCTTATGTATCTGGAATGTCTTAAAAGAGTCTTATTTCTTTAGAGAGGGAATTCCTTCGGGTGGCGAAATAACCGCGGCGACCGATCAATTAACGGGCGGAGCAGTTAAAATTAACTGGCGCTCCCAGGCCAGTGGAGCCGATACTTATAAGATTTATTATCTGAAAGCCGGTCGTGGCGCGATGTTGGCGCAAGAAGTAAAGGCGAGCGCCGTTTGTTCGACGGCCGGAGAAATTAATAACTGCAGTACGACTATCAGCGGATTGAGCAATAATACTCCCTATGTCTTTAAGATTAGCGTTATCTCGACTAATAAAACCGAGAGTCAATTATCTGGCGAAAAGACAGTAGCCCCGACGGACAAGACTCCGCCGGTTGTACCGGTCGGTTTTAATTTCCCGCTGATGATTGGCACTACTTCTCTTAAATTTAGCTGGGCAGCTAATACCGACGATACTTCTTTTTATCGCCTTTATCATGGTATTTTCTCTGGCAAATACGGTGAGTCGTTTGACTCGGCGAAGGGAGTAACCACTCTGATTTTACCGGTCAATAAATTTCCGGCCGACAATAACTATTTTGCCCTATCTGCCGTCGATGCCAGCGGTAATGAAAGCGCTAAATCGACCGAAGTACATAAACCGCCTAAATATCGATGAGGATTTTTAAGACGAGGGCAGTCGATAAATCGTATTTTTAGTATTATTATATGATTAAGAAAAATAAATTCGGCCTGATAGCCATGATGATTTTTTTCATCCTGTCTTTGTTGGTCTTTAAATCGTCTCGTGCCGAATATGCCTCGAGCGGTTACGGCGCCTCTGCCGACGCTATCGCCGTGCGAGTTGTCCCAAATCCTAATCATTACAGTATCGCTCGTTGGTATGAGAGCCAGGGCTTCCAGGGTTCGCCGCAAGCTTTACTGGTTGACGGGTATGAAGCGATTAGAGACGGCCGAACGGTTTATGTAAACGCCGCCAACATCAATCAGCAAACAAAAGCGATTTATACTAATATTTATTTGATTTCCTATAATCAAGACCATACTCCCAATACGGTTGATATTCTAGGTCAAATTATTTCTCATTGGAAATTTAATAGCAATCTAACGGAAGGATTTTCTCCTAGTTGTTCCGTTTCTGCTTTAAGTTGTGCGACCGACGCCGATTGTCCGAAGGAGGCGGCCTGCGCGACCATAGGATCGGCTTCCAGTTCTTGTGTGCTTAAGTCCCCGGTTAATTGCTTAGTCGATACAGATTGCCCGACTAATTTTTTCTGTGATAGTTTAAAATCTCGCGTAGCTCGCGATTTAAAACGAGTTGGACGTTTAGAGGAGGTCAGGGAAGCTTTATCTAATTTTAAAAAAACTAATAATCGTTATCCGCAGCTAGTTTCCGGTACTTATTTATCCGGCCACAGCCTTTCAGTTTGGCCCAGCTGGTCGCAGACATTATTATCTGGTTTAGCCTTGCCTCAGAGTTTTATCGATCCGGTTAATCGCCTCGGCCTTTGCCCGGGCTATGAGCCAAAAACTTGCTGGGACGCCGTCAGTAATAGATTTTTCAATAATCAGTCAGCCGGTGCGCCATATTTAGTTTTGCCCACGGGAAGTTATGTCTTAGGCTATTCTACCGACTCTAACGGCTCAAAATATAATTTGTGTGCGGTCCTGGAAAGTCGGTATCCGTCGAGTAATCCTTATATGTCTTCCGGTTTTCATTTTTCCCCTAATGATCCGACCGATTCGGCCTGCGCTTTAGCTGGGGTGGCGGCCGGCGGCAACGCCTCCAATACGCCACCGCAATTAATCGGCGTCTCGCTGACTAGTGAGGCCAATCAGGAATTTAACGGTTATATTAAGGTATTTGATAAAGAAAATAATCCTCTGACTTGGTCTCTAAATCTCGTTTATAGCTCTAGCGGTTGGCCCGGCTGGAGCGACGCTCCGGTTTTAAAAGATACCAGTAATCCCAGCCAGAAAAAGGTTTATGCGTTAAAGGCCGGCAGTCCCGGCACGTATAATATAAGTGTGACCGTGGATGACGGTCAGGGCGGTATTATTAGTACAACAACGCCGATTAAGATTTTATCTCCGTCTGTTTCTATTGAAGCGGACGACGTCGAATATGTAATCGATCCGGTTAATCTTTTTGATTATAGTTTTTCTTTTGGTGGCGCTAGCGTTTCTTCTTCGTCTTATGCGGTTACAAATATCGGCGGACCGTTTGATATTTTACATAGTACAGACATAATAAAGGCAATCACAACAGTTGGCGCTAATCGGTATAAGGTAGACTATAGCGGCTTAATTGATCCGAATAACAAATTTTATAGCGACACGGACTTTAAATATAAAGTGACAGTCGGCGGTTTTACTAAAAATTTTAAGATAAAAGTCAAACCCGAAAATCCGCAATTAGAATTTAATTGCGCTACTGC
>Ga0172367_10007078_pt1 | contig 12956 bp, 9 predicted proteins | sample Lak10m_FD_114542 | JGI IMG/M metagenome (GOLD analysis project Ga0172367, IMG submission 114542) | Freshwater microbial communities from Kabuno Bay, South-Kivu, Congo - kab_022012_10m | ecosystem: Environmental > Aquatic > Freshwater > Lake | place: Democratic Republic of the Congo: South-Kivu...
AAATAGATTTTCTGCTATCACCTATAACTAAAAAGACAAAAGGCTTACAGTCGTTAAACTGTAAGCCTTTGTTTTATTTGGTGCGCCCGAAGAGATTCGAACTCCTGACCCCTTGGTTCGTAGGGCGGGCTTATAAATTTAAATATTATATTAATCAATAACTTACAGTGTCTGCAATCTTAAAATGTAGTAGAATTTAGCGGTATTATCAGCATGTTTTGCGGTGTTTTGTGACAAATTCCCTACAGTCCATTCATGTTGATATTTGCCTGCAATCCACTCACTATGGTTATTTGGATATGATGAATAACCGCCATAAATATCACCAAAGCGGACTGTCTACGTCAGTATTGATTAACCTGTGCGGCGTTTCGTATATATCCAGTGGAACGATGGGCTGGTTGCCATGCTTTGACTAGGGGGACTCAATCGTCACGAGCCATCGTAATGCGGCGGCTACAGAAGAAACGACATACACGGCCACGGACAGCGACGGTGCGACAGGCTGCTGGCTGCCTTGACCATGGCGGTAATTGTGTAAGCCATCAACTGATAGAGCTAGAGCGTCAAAGAGTTTTTCGACCACCACAGCCTCTGTTGCATCTTTTGCTTTAGCTACTGCCATTGGCTTGAGCTTGTTTTTGACCATCCATTTGTTGATGGTTTTTGCTCTGTGGGTCTAAGAGGCGGCCCAGAATTTCGAGAGCCTCAAATGCGGCCCGTACTGATGCTTTTGTATCTGCCGGATGCGCGTCGAGGTATCTGTGGGCTTGCTCGAACGCTACGCGGACTGCGCTGTATCGTGAAGCAGTTAGGCACGATAGCGCTGTTACCCTATTTCTCTCGAACTCTTCATCGACAAAGAAGTGAACCCCACATTCTTCATCCAGCGTATAGGCCATGTTTTCCTCGCGCATAGCGCGAGCAGCAAATGCGTGCCATGCATCGGAGCTGGGATATGTGTAGTTGAATGGACTTGCAGCGTTGCGTGTGGGGAGTGCTTGCGAATACTTCCGAAGGAAGCGCCAAATCAGTGTCTGGTTATGAAATCTAATTTTCTATTCTGATTATTAAATTGATATGCGGGAAAGTTTGATGCCTAAACTTTCCTGAATATTGAATAATTCTTTTAGCTTCATTGATGAGGTTAAAAGATAATTTCATTATTCCGGTCGATTCATATCTTGCTCTATTATCGGCCATTCTCTGTATTCAGAGGGCCCCTTAATTATGTAATCAGGCAACCATTCAAGGGCAGGTTTATTTTTTCGAAGTCCGCATTCCCATATAATTAGAACTTTCCAGCCTGAGCTAATTAACCGTTGTACTTGATTAGTATCTCTGCATACGTTCTCGCTAAATTTCTTAAGCCATTTATCCACATTGCTTCTAGGTACATAAGTCAGCTTACAATCTTTATGACGATGCCAGAAACAACCGTGAACAAATATAACTAGTTTATATTTTGAAAGTACCAAATCTGGTTTTCCAGGAAGATTGGTAACATGCAAACGATATCTGAACCCCAATTTGAAAAGAAAGCGGCGTATAAGCAGTTCAGGTTTTGTGTCCTTACTTTTTATGCTTGCCATAATATGCGATCTTATTTTTTTATCGACTTTATCTATCATTCCTGGTAACCTGGCATATTACAAAACATCAAATAATGGTAGCGCATGGCATTATCAAAACCTATACCTGTAGTTGACCTCTTTGCCGGCCCCGGTGGGCTGGGAGAGGGTTTTTCATCAGTCAATGATGGGAAGGCATTCAGTATACTAGTATCTGCTGAAATGGATGCGGCGGCTCACAGTACGCTCAAACTACGTGCCTTTTACCGAAATCTCAAGAGGCAGGGTGCAGATGCGCTTAACTGTTACTACAGATTCTGTAATGGCGAGACTACAGCACCATACGATGACAATACATTAACTTTTTGGAATGATGCAGGCGATGAGGCTCAACAGCTGACGCTCGGTAATGAAGAAGACAACAAGAGGCTCTATGGCATCATTGATAAAGCAAATCTGAGCAAGACAAAACCATGGCTTCTGATAGGCGGCCCTCCCTGTCAAGCATATTCGCTGGTTGGTCGTGCAAGAAATCGCGGCATAGAAGGATACAAGGCCGAGACTGATCATCGTCACTACCTTTATCGTGAATACCTTAAGGTTATCCAGAAATACAAGCCTGCAGTATTCGTAATGGAGAACGTCAAAGGAATTCTCTCTTCGAAAGTGGATGGAAAGAGAATCTTTCATTCTATCCTCCAAGATCTGAGTGATCCGGATCGAGCGTTAAATCAGAAATTTGATGTGGGCTATAGAATTTATTCACTCGCACTGCCGACAGTTTTTGAACGTGGGATGGACCCTCATGTTATCAATGTTCATGACTTTATTATTCGTGCTGAAGACTATGGTATTCCGCAGGCTCGACATAGAGTAATTCTGGTCGGAGTGCGAGAAGATCTGGAAAAGGCTCCAGAGCAGCTCAGGAAATATGATTCAAAGTCAACGGTCAGAGATGCAATCTATAATCTGCCGGCGCTTCGTAGTCGCTTGAGCAAGGAAACAGATAGCCCGGAAAACTGGGCTCAGATAGTGAAAAGCCATGTTGAATGGCTTCGCGCACAGACTGAGTCCAATGGAGACTTGAATAAACTAGCTTCCATCCTGAATGGATTGTCCGGAAGGATAAATTCACAAGCTGGCTATGGCTCAGTTCGATTGCCAATTGCGGGCAAGCAAGAATGGAAAACCTCAGAGCTCCATAAGTGGTACAGAGATAACCGGCTCACCAACTGGCTTAATCACGAGGCGAGAGGCCACATGAGCAGTGATCTGCGTCGCTATATGTATGCATCATCATTTGCTAAAGCCAATAATTTCTCACCGAAGGGGCATGAGCAATTTAATCTTGACGGACTGCGACCCAATCATGAGAACTGGGAAACTGGGAAATTCGCGGATCGTTTCAGGGTACAGTTATTTGATCAGCCTGCGACAACTGTAACTAGCCATATCTCTAAGGATGGTCACTATTTCATACATCCAGACCCAAAACAATGTCGTAGCCTTACAGTTCGCGAGGCTGCCAGGCTCCAGACATTCCCGGACAACTATTTTTTTCAGGGAAACAGAACTCAGCAGTTTCATCAAGTCGGAAATGCCGTTCCTCCGCTGCTTGCTTACCAAATTGCAAATAAGGTTGCAGACCTTCTGTCTTAGGTTAACTATGGCTTAGAATTCAATTTCAAGTCTTTCAAATAGACTTTTAAGAGCATTCCTTTCAGCTTTGCTGAAATTCAATCTGCCTGTCTCAAGCTTATGAAGCGCACTCGAATTATTAGGGGATATTAATTTTCTCGATTGAGCTAAACCCTTAATTTCGTGAGCGCGTGGGATAAGTTTTGCAATCGTGATTTCGAAATCAAGCTCTCGGTTGTTTCTCTCACCTTTTTTCCCAAGTGTCATTTCCTCGTTGAAATCAACAATCGGGATTCCAAATTCAACCAACCCTCTTTCAGGACTGTTTACCTGATCTCTAACATGTAGCGTCCAGCAGAACTCCTTTTTGCAGAATTCTGCCGGGTTGCGCACACTCCCTGGTGGGGCATTGAGAATCCTGTGGATATTTTGAGCCTGCTCAAGCATCCATTCAAGGAGTGGGATTGGTACTTCTTGATTTTTCCAGATTAATTGCAGATCAATTTGCAATCCAGCCCTTCGAAATGCGTTTGCACATGCCGCAATAGTGTAAGTAACGGTCTGCGCTTTCAGGCCTCTATTCACCTTGTACCAGTCGGATAGGCCAATTTTGAGGTCAAGAGTTCTAAACAGGATGCCTTTGGCAACTGCTCTTTTGAACCAGACTGCGTTTAATGAGCTGGTGTCCCCAACGGATGTAAGAAAAGATTTTGCGTATTGACTGAAACATTTCTGGGCTCCCCCACTTACATGGTGAGGTTCGCCATCAAAGGAAAGCTCAAATTTTGCCAGATCAGTTTTTTCGATTAGCTGGTTCTTTGGATACTCGATTTCAAGTTTCTTGCGCTCGGAAGTTGATTTGTAAGAGAAGAGATTTTTATATTGGCCTCGGGCACGCTCGTAAAACCACTTTGTGGGATATAACGAACCTGCTTTCTGGGGAACTGTAACCTCCTTCGAAATTCTCTCAATTCGAACCTGAATCGGACTGTTCGCGGCAAGATCGGTAAGCGAAACCTTATTCTGGGTATTGGCATACTCTGAAATTTTAGGGACTACTTGATCTAACTTAGATTCATCTACGACGGACAGCTTTACCTGCACATATACTTTTTCAAGGTCGCGTTTAAGACCATCACGTGCATACAGCATCGATGCGGTTGTTTGTCCCCCATTCACAATTTGGAAATCGCGAATACGCGTAATTCCCAGAATTCCATTTGGTAGCTTCTCGGTCTCCACATGTGACGCAGTAGCTGTTAACCCATTGTTGTAGGCGAAGAACATTGTAGGATCTTCAGCGATAGTTTTCAGGATCCCTTTGTTTACATCTGTTCGGGCTTGCAAGTAAGTTCTGACGTTTTGCTCTAGCAGTCGATTTCCGTACGTGGCAAAAACTTCGGCCAGTACAGGAGCATGCATGGCGAACAGATAACTTGCATATTCCGATGCATTTGTGGAAGCTGGCAGACAAGGCACAGGTCCTTCAAAATCCTCTTTAAAATCCACTTCCACAGGATCTGCACCAGTGGATGTGATTTTTACATAGCGCTCCAAGTCCAAGACGTTTATATGTAATGAAAAATTACCGATATCTTTGTGAGCAAATACTTTCTTGCGAGTTTTCAGATGAGCGTTTGTCAGGACGAGAACCCTTATCCTCGATATTCTTTGTAGGTATTGATTTATAAAGAGAGCAAGTTTGTATGCATTGCTTGACTCTTCCATTTCCTCCATGGCCTGAGTGCTCATTGCAATCTTGAGGAAACGTTCAACTTCACTGACCGATTTTTCTATGTCAATTGCGTTGATGATAGGAAGTTGCTCATCTTGGAAGAATTTGCAAACTCCCAGATACAGATCGCCAGATTCATACTCTGTGTTTTCAGGTATTTCCAAAGCATAGCCATCTACGCGGTAGCCAAGCCCTGTTTCAGACGATACTGGGGAATGCTCCAGATCGGGGCAGTCACCATTTTCAGCAGCTACCTGCGAGAAGATTCGGAAAAACTCCGTGACCTTCAATTCGCCATCTGCTGCACTACCTATTGCGATCTCATTGGAAAGATTCTGATATTCTTTTTCCAGTTCAGTCATTTATTGTTCCCAGCAGTTCATCCCATGATGACATGTGACTTTCAAGAGCGACTCCTCGTATTTCATAACAGACTGCAAAAATTCCCTGAGGAACGTTCTGCGGCGTCAACCGAGGAAATGATTCATTGACTAGGTAGATGATTGTCTGGTCTAGCCCAAATTTTTCCTTAGAGTATCCGGAGTTGTGATCAAAGGAGGCTAGTTCAAGTTTCCTCTCAAATTCTGAAAGGGCATATCTGTTATGACTTACTAGAGCAGATAGTCTGCTGACAACTTCATTCAGGGAGTACCCGTTTTCTGCTGGAGAGATTCTGTTGAGCACGACATGCAATTTGCCACCGTTATCATCAAGCTGATCCAGTGATGAAATTTTCAGGCTGATTGCTTTGGTCGAAAGCTGTGTCTTCACCTCGATACGTGAACCATTGAACCCGATGTCTCTGGCATCGCCGTCTGGTCCTCTCCAGCCTTTTATGGCAGTGAGTGCGCTAACGGATCCATTTGTTATCAGGTGATCCAGAACAAGCAGTTCACCCAGCAATCCAATTGCTTCAGGGCGAGTGAATCCACCTGATATCTTTTGTTTGAACAGATCTGCCCAGTGTCTCAGTGCGGTAAGAAATATTTGCAATGCATCTGGAACACTTATGCCTTTGCTCGATCTTTGAACTAGGTCGTAGCACATGATGCTGAAGCTCTGACTCAAGTCCTCATCATTGAGTGTCATTCCGATCCGTAATCCGCCGGTTACTTCGGTGATCGACAACTCAATATTCTGAAAGGTCGGCAGATCTGGAACTGGAAGCCCGACTGCCATAGCCTCGACCATGACCTCTCGTCTACCGTGCAGTGAGAAATCAAGGAAAAAATTCAATGGATGATCAGGGAATACTCGGAAACGCCCAGCCGAATGTCCTGTTTGAGAAATCTCATCCCATTTGCAAGCAAACTCATTCATCCTCGATATCCTCGTCCGTTTCAAGCTCATTGCGCTGATCATTCAACATCTGGATCAACCTAGCGGAGGCCTGATAATGACGCTCCCTGCATGGAATTGTTGTTGAGGGGAAAACCATGCTGATAGTTACGGTTGGCCGCTCGGATGAGATTTTCAGCTTCTCTTTTTTTGTTTCGTCTTCTCTAAGTGCGAAGTCCAGTAAATGAATCACCAGAAGAGGTCTTTCGCGGCATGAGGCGAAAAGCCAATTTGTTGAGGGATCTTTCTCTCCATCAGCGATAGCGGCCAAACGTGCTCTCTCCACTTTATTCTGGAGTTCGATCATATCCTCACCATATGCCAGGTCATCAATCCCGAATGCCACGGCATTTTTTGCAGTTATTTTTACGAGCCCAGCGCTCTCACGAATGCCACTGGTTCTGGAGCGGCAATATTTATGGCGTTGAGAGTCCGTTTCTACCAAGGATGAGAACGGGAAGTCCCTCCCATTTTTAGATACAAATGGAATGGCGATATCCCAATAGCAAAGTTCACTTTTCGATCTATCCTGGATGTAGGCATCCAACAAGCTTTCGCGATTTTCTCCAATCTTCATGAATTCATTTTGAGGCAGGTCAATTTCTCTCAAGAAGGTCTCTACCAGTGAAACGTCAGATTTGCTCCAGATCAATGCCTTATCAGAGGCTATGGGCTTATTTCCAAGCGAAGAAACCAGTTTTTCTACAGCCTTATAATTTTTCTTGTTAACGGAGTCATCGTCAAAAATTGTGTGCGCCTGGATATGGCGCTCGGAGAAGTCTTCAGCCAAAGATACTGGCTGTGAGCTACGCATTTTGTTTGCCGCTGTGATCGCAATCCCCGTGCTGCTATGCCTTACTTTTAAGCCGAATTCAAATGGTGTTTTATCCAAAGCCTCCATCCGCTCAAAATCTTTTCTGAGTTCTTCGACGGAATTACTGACTTCTCTAAAATCACTGATAAGGTTTGGTGTGGCGTGAATTCTGCAAAGTTGTTCAAATCCAGGACGGTAGCCAAACCATCGTCCCATCTGAAGTAGGGTGTCTGCTGCACCGACATTTCGCAATACATACGAAACAGCCAAACCTTCCAATGTCAGGCCACGGGCGAGTGCCAAACCTCCAATCGCAATAATATGCATACCTGTTGATGGCGCACGTTCATAGTCGATTCCACCACCTTTCATGTTAACCAGCTGGCTGCTAATCGAGCGAATTGACTGAATAAGATGTTTCCGTATTTCATCCCAACTGAATCCAGAATCATTATCATACTCAGCATCCCAAACCCTTTTCAATTCAACTAGTGAATCTGATTTCTCCCATCTGGACATGGACCAAGAGTCAATGGCATTCTGGGTCTCACTTAGGAATGCATCCACACAATTTTTTACTTGCCCCTGTACCTTGTTATATCGGCTGACGTTTATCAGCATGGCAGAGTGTAGTTCTCCGTAGCCAGTGGCAATTCTTAGCGCACGAAACAGAACAAACTCTCTGATCGCATCCAGCAAGCTCACGGGCAGCTGACTGACTTCATGTGATGATGGGTGTTTTATTGGCAGCAGATCCTGATAATCATCAGGTATTTCGCGAACACATATTTCAGATAAATCTCCACTATCTGAGAATAGTCTTTTCGCTCCGACGTAAGTTGTTGGCGGCTCAAGAGATTTAATGAAGTCTGCGGGGAAAAGGTCTTCTCGCTCCCAGCTATCTGTAGAGTCAGGGTCAATAAAAATGTTAGCAAAAGGGGTTGCCGTATATCCAACGTATGTGGCCTGTTTTGTAGTATGAAGCAGGTCCCTGATCCTTTTGTTTATTTCTGTGGTTTCGTTTGGGTTCTTTTTGGTGTTGACACTGGCATTGTCTGCCTCATCGTCAATTAGCAACATTGGGCCATCAAGTTTTTCGCCAGGCCTTAGACCGCTTAGCCATTCGGCGAGACTCGCCAATACATCGGTATGCTTTTTTGTAACGAATAGGATTGGGTCAGCAAAATTTCCTTCGTGTGCACCTGTTGTTCTTGCGGCGCTGGCATTGAAGTCAGATATTTGTGTGGTGCCGCAATAAGGGTGGCGAGGTAAATAACCTTCTTTTTCACCGACAAAAACTGTAGCCACATCATATATTTTTGTGTGCGTCAAATCACTAACTGATGATTTCCCGACGAAGGTCTTATCCAACCTTATTTGAGTCTGGTACCTTAATGCCTTAGATAACCCTGCCAAGACAACAATGATTCTGTAGCCCGCATCTGCGGCTTTTGAGATGAGGGCGGAATAATTTGTGGTCTTACCCATCTGTACATGCCCCATGACCAGCCCTCTGCGACGATTCCAGGAGGTCTTATCATTCGGGTCACCCAAGTAGCCCATGATCTCATCAGTAACTTCATCTACAGAGCGAATGACATCATTCGGTAAAACGGAATGATCTCTCCAGTACTTTTCGAGACGATCCCAATAATGGCGATCAGTTTCGATTTTGGCTTTGGGATACCATTCTTTAAAGGCGCCTCTCAGCAACCCCCCATTTTCCTGCTTTGTTCCATATATGGTCTCTAAATGTTTAACCAGGCGGGAGTGTTCTTCATGAAGAAGATCAAATGGTCTTCCGAATTTGGAAACTGCTTCATCAAGGTAACCGGCGGCAACAGTTGTCCGACCATTCAGGTCCCTAGCAATTTTTGCTCTGAGGAAAATTAGCGTGGAATCAAAGTCAAATTCATCTCTAAGCATCTTTATAGTCTCCATTTTGCGCGGGCATTTTCCCTGACGTAGCTTTCCGTGTACTTCCACTGACTCGCGAACGGCTCTACATTCTTGATAAAAGCTAAAAAGCCATTTAAGTTAGGTGTTTCATCTATTTTTCGAATATAGCTAATGAAACATGCATTAATCAGGGATTCGTACTGATCAGGGTCGGTGATTGCTTGTATTGCCCCATCCTTGCCTTCAGATGTGTCTTTAACCAGATTTTCCGTTGGAAGAAATGATTCGATAAGGCTAAGTACATCGCGGGCTATAGACTCTTTTTCTTGATGCTCAATGAGCAGTTCCTCGACGAGCGGATGATCTCGATTAATGAGATAACGAATCCTTCCATTGTGAGCATTTCTTTTCCAAACTGGCTCCCTCCCCATTTTGGAAAAATCGACCCCTTTGTTTCGATGTACGGAAGTAGATTTTTTGCTGAAATTTAACACGATTTCGCGCAGTCGTTTTTTTAGAGTGACTGGCAATTGCGCATCAGATTTATCAACAGTGATCTTCCATTCCGAATCTAGGCTGTTTGGTAAGTCAACTCTGACTCTTATTAGCTGTGAAAGCTCACCATGGGGAATTAATCTAAACCAAGTGCCGTAAATAATGAGCCGCTTGTTTCTGTAAAGGTAAAACCCTTGATTTCGAACCATGCCTTCATCACCACCCAGTTGGGCTTTTTCCTGAGTGCTTAATTTGGAGAAGTGAGGTAGTATGTAGGGCTGGATTGATACCTCCTGACCATTCCCCATTCTTATTATTTCTTCCCCCTCTGATTGCGTTGCGTGGTGTGACTTCATGAATGGATCAATAGGAGATAGCGGTGAGCCCTGCAAGTAAATGTTTAACTTCTTGGTTTCTTGCCCAGATAAATATCGATGAAATATTAGTGAAAGACGGTTTCTGGCATGGGCTATCTTGTCATTAAGACGCTCATCAATACTTGCATTTGATCCTATATCAAATAGCCGATCTGAATGACTCCAGATGATTTCGGTACCGGATTCATTTTCAACGGCTGTGTCGAGAAGCCTAGTTGCTTCAGCATTCTCGAAAAAATCCATAGCCCAGTCATCTAGATCATCAATATTCCAGCGTGCCCCGTAAATTTTGTCTTTTTGCCAAGTTACAACTGTCAGAACTTTCGCCTGCGATAGAGAGGCTGATTTCATGCCCCAACCAAAACGACCTAAATCAGTTTTTTCTCTTATTTCTTTAGGGTGGGTACTTGCTGGTCGCATGGCATTAATTAGTGCTTCGCGATCCATGCCAATGCCATCATCACGTATGCGTACAACTACGTCATCATTTTCAGGTACAAATTCTATGAATATTTTTTCGGCTTTAGCCTGAATACTATTGTCAATAAGATCCGCCAAAGCTGCAGCAAGGTCGTAGTTGCCAAAACTTCTGGCAGTAGCCATAAGAGCAGAAGCTGTGGGGGGATTAAGAATTCGCATAGTTTTATTGTTGTATCAGGCGATAAGGTACTATTAAATCATTTAGTTTAAAGTTATCCAATATCTTAGTTCTAGGTTGTAGGCATTTCACTTAATTAAATCGATATTAAACAGTAGAAATATTTGAGTGGTTTTGCAATTATAGAAAGATGGGATTCAATGGGAAAATCTTTGTTTTTAGCGTTTAAAGTTATTTAATAAAATTCTTTTATAGATTGTAAAATTCGCGTCCTGCAATTTATTTTGCTTGTCTAACCATCACTCAAGTTCGCCTTGGGCGTCATCAAATTTCTATGATTAATTATGTTTCATAGTGTGAATTACTATAGTTACAATCGCTTTCCTCGAAATACTAAATTCCTCTATATGCAACTGTAAGACTCTGTATTTAAGTTGAATGCAAAAGTTTCTTTAAGTTATTTAGTCGGGAGATAGTTAGAGAGGTACTGCACAGCCCAATACCGACGCTGGTCACAAAAGTATTTTAGATAGATTCTCTGTAGCATTCCAAAAGTCTAAGCTTGACAAGCAAAAATACACACGTATGATCGTACATGTACCTAACTAATAAAGGTGCATGCCGAAAGGTATCGCAGAGCAACGCTGCGATTCAGAAGAACAAGCATATTAAACAAAAGTCTTACCCGGTCTTGCTGCAGCACACAATGCGCGTGCGTTTCATGCACTGGTCAGATGCTCCTGGCGGTATTGCTGGGACACCCACGTAACAAAAACCTGAGGCTTGCCTCAACTCTACGGTCTATTTACGACCACCAAACGCAATACCTACCCAGGGCTGAATGTCTTTTTGAATTACTAGCCCTAGCTGTATCCGCATACCAAGTATTCCAATGCTCCGCATCTCAACTGAACGTCTGGTTGAACATGCGTCGTGGCGGCGGGAGAACAGGTGCTGGGTGCTGTCATGCCTTGACGTGGGTCAGGGGAAATGGAATGACAAGCGACATGGGCTGAGCGATCCAGAATCGCATCAGTGTCTTATAGGTAATTGCCAGCAACAAAATTCTCAACGTTAGCGAAGCGCGTAAGTGCGGTTTCACTGCTCCACCCCAAGTTGGGTGTCAAACCAGATTAGTTAGGCTAACTGGCGAAGGTGAAGCGAAGGGCAAGTCAATCTCCTGTGTGGTGGCAGCACGGGATGGAAGATTGATACGTTGGAAGATATCAACACTTAATCCTGGAACATGCACAGCATCGGCCAGCCAATCGCAATTATTGGAATTCCTGCAGATAGAAACATCGAGCACGAATTGAACAACACGTTATTAAAGACGACGCCTTATATATCCAATTAGCAGTACGTCCCCATAAGACAGGACGAGTAACACCAGTAATACCCGAAGTACCAGCAAGACCATATCCTAATGAAAGGAGAACACATGCAGAACAAGTTTCACACGCCGCAGAAGCGGCAACCCGTGCAATCCGCGATGTCGTGGAAGGCAGAGCTACGCAAGATCATTGACGCGAACAATCGTAACCATGGACTCAAAGACAAAATAGTAAGTACCGAGACCAAGAAGAACCGGTCAGACATTCTCTACCAGGCGTTCACTGAACTTAGAGAGCTCGGGTACAAACTGGACAACCCGGCTAACCTGCGGGAGAAACACTTTATCGCACTGCTGAACCACTGGCTTTCAAAAGAACTATCCCCGGCCACACTCCAGAAACGTGCCAGTGTCCTGCGCGTATTTTGCACATGGATAGGGCGCCCAAATCTGATTAAAGGCCTGGAGTCTTACGTGGACGATGAAAGCAAGGTGAAAAGAACACAGGTCGCGCAGGTGGACAAATCCTGGAGTACGAACGGCGTGTCCTATGAGGAAAAGCTGAAGGAAATCGAAGCCTACGACATCATGACCGGCGCGCAACTGCGGATGATCAAAGCCTTCGGGTTAAGACGCAGGGAAGCGGTTTGCTTCCGCCCCATTGTCGCAATGCGACTCGGAGAGGAATCACAATCCATTACGGTCGAGTTCGGTACCAAAGGTGGCAGACCACGTTCCATTCCTATTGATAATGATGAGAAACGTGAAGCACTAGCCTTCGCCTGCAAAGTGAGCAAGACCAGCAATGGGCATATCGGCTGGGGAAACCTGACGCTGCAACAGGCGGTTAAGCGCATCGCCAACATCATGCAGAAATTCGGCATCACCAAAAAGGATCTTGGTGTGACACTGCACGGGCTGCGCCATGAATACATCAACGATCAGTATGAAGTCATAACAGGGCAGCCAAGCCCGTTGCGCGGCGGTAAGAAAGAAGACGTGGATCCCGAGAAAGACCTCGAAGCTAGGGTGCGGCTCACATTGGATGCAGGACATAGCCGCATATCCATTACGCCTTCATATTTCGGTTCTTACTCCAAAAAGAGGTAGGAGGTTGTCCTAACCAACTATGACAAAAAAAGCGATGAATGCTGCAAG
>Ga0172367_10007081_pt1 | contig 12956 bp, 10 predicted proteins | sample Lak10m_FD_114542 | JGI IMG/M metagenome (GOLD analysis project Ga0172367, IMG submission 114542) | Freshwater microbial communities from Kabuno Bay, South-Kivu, Congo - kab_022012_10m | ecosystem: Environmental > Aquatic > Freshwater > Lake | place: Democratic Republic of the Congo: South-Kivu...
AACCGAGGTGCCAACCTAAGGGTTCGGGTGAAGCTCAGTCTCGAAGAGATCGCCAACGGCGTCGAAAAGAAAATTAAAATTCGACGCGCGGTTCCCGCAGAAGGGCTCACGTTTAAAACGTGCGGAACCTGCGGTGGTTCCGGTCAGGTTACACGTGTTCAGAACACGATTTTGGGTCAAATGCGCACCGCTTCAGCTTGTCCCTCATGCCAGGGCGCAGGTAAAACCATCGACAAGCGACCAGACGGAGTGGGTCCTGATGGACTTGAGCGCAATGATGAGGTCGTAAGTGTAAAGATTCCTGCCGGAGTACAAGATGGTATGCAGCTACGCGTTCAAGGAAAAGGCAACCACGGCCCAGCAGGGGGTCCTGCGGGGGATTTGATCGTTTCAATTGAAGAGGAGCCCCATGAAGTGCTTGTTCGCGAAGGCAACAACCTTCATTTTGAACTTCATATTTCGTTTCCGGACGCTGCTTTGGGCACCTCTGTAGAGGTTCCGACGGTTTCAGGCAAAGTGCGCATGAAAATCGATCCGGGTACCCAAAGTGGTAAGACGCTACGTCTAAAAGGCAAAGGACTCCCGAGCTTAGAAGGCTATGGCCAAGGAGATCAGTTAATCCACGTAGCCGTATGGACGCCGAAGTCTCTCACGAATGACGAGAAAGAACTTCTTGAGAAACTCAACCAGAGCGAGCGCTTTCAACCACGTCCTGGCGCCGGTGACAAGAGCTTCTTTGACAAAGTGAAAGATCTATTTCAAGGTTAAGCGCCAAGCAGTTACGTACGAAAAAACGCGGCCTGAGGGCCGCGTTTTTTTATGCAGATCCGTTGTGCTTAGTACACAATCGTCACAGGCCCTGCATAGCGCAGATCCCGACCGCAGACCACAAAAAAGTAGTACGTACCGCTAGGTAGCAGGTTTCCATCGACGTCGGTTCCGCCCCATGTGTTTGCGTACGACTCTTGCTCGTACACCCAAGTGGTTCCCCAGCGGTTCATCACTCGAAGGGTACAGGCATCACCAAATAACACCTCTGTGAGGTCGAGCACGTCGTTCATTCCATCTCCATTCGGAGTGATAACGTTCATGACGTTCGACAGATCAGGACTGGTGTGATCCGGCAACCAACTCACGAATACCGTGTCAATTCCGCGGCAGCCACGGTTGTCAGTGACAATGACGTAGTAGGTCGTGCTATCCGCATGCATTAGGGCCTGTGGATTGCGCTGGCGCGCATTGTTGAAGTACACCGGCTGGTCCGCAAACCAGTAGTAGGCCGCACCGCTGGTTACGTCTAAGTGAACCGTATCTCCGCGCACAAGCTGCGTATCTTGAGGCGTTGCAGTTACAGGATAGTACCAGTCAAATACCTGAACGGTATCCCAAAGTGTGTCAGGGCAGTAGGAGGATTGAATGATGCACCGAACGGGGTACGTACCCGACGTGTTCCAACGCACACCTGAAACCACCGTGCCAGTCGCTCCAAAAGTGTTTGAATTGGCCCCAAAATCCCATGAAATTTGGGCATCCCCTGGTGCTGTTCCCTTGGCCTCAAATCGGTAGTTCTGAACCTCGATGCACGGAACACCCTGCTTCTCGATTACGTAGTCTGGTGCATTGAGAACATGAAAAACTTCGAAAACCGTGTCGGTACATACAAGGCCCGGATTAATTACCAGCATAACCGTGTAGTGTCCAGTGTCCGGAAACGTATAGGTTGGCGAAGCCAGCGAGCTCGTGTCGTTAACACTTGAAGTATCCCCAAAGTCCCAGAAGAACGTCAACGCGCCAGTTGTCTGAGGGGTAAACGTCAACGTACGGCCAACACAGAAGAGGCTTGGATCCTCGATTTGCGTAACCATATCTGCCACAGTGTTGATAATGCAGTTTGTCACATTGAACTGGTAATCCCGGCGAACCGTGGAAACAAACTGACCGTTGCGGTACTCAGAAACGCAAATTCCGACCACATACTGCCCAATTGTATTGGCAACACCGGTAATCATTCCAGTGTTCGAGTTGATGCTCAACGCTGGGTTACCAGGGACTGGCTGAGACGGAGTGGCGGGGGCCACAAACTGAATTAGGGTGTACGGCGGGGATGTTGCAGGGTTCGGAGTTGGGTTGCCAGAGGCTCCGCCCGTATAAATGTCGCAGAATTCGTAAAACAGCGAATCGCCGTCAGCCTCAGTCGCGGATGCGTCAATGCTCAGTTGGTCACCCAGACAGAGTACGATAGGCGGAACCGTCGTAAACGCCGGTGCCGTATTACAGCTGTTGTCCATAGACGGAATTTGCACCGTGTAGGTGTTGCCGCGCGAACCGGGATTGGTGATGTTTGTGATCGTTGAATTTCGGCAGCAGCGCTGGTACGAGATAGTGTACCCACCAACAACAGGCGGCAGCGTTAACGTGGTTACGTAGTCGGCATACTCCGTACAAATATTGGGAGGAGTGGTTAAGCAGGGGTTACCGGTTCCGGCTGGAACGTTTACCGTTGGACCTTTTGAGACCGCGGGATTGGTCACGAGGGTTCCGGCGAGGTTGTAGACCGAAAAGTTGACGGTGTTGTCAAATTGGGCTCCGCTAGAGAAGCAGTCACGGTATATGCGAAGCTTGACCTGGTACTGGTTGTTGCCCACACATGTGTAGGTGATCTCACCGCCCACGAGGTGCGCGGCACGCACGGGCGCGACCAAGCCCAAAAGGAGCGCCAAAAGCGCGAATAGTTTGCGCATTACTGAATGACTTTAACCCAAAGTTTACCGGTGTACTGGCCGTTGAGGTTGCTTTGGCGGGCCGCCGAAGCCTCTTCGTAGGAGCCAAACTTGAGCAAGTACACGTACACCATATTGTTTTTCGGGTCGCGGAAGGTTCGGGCGCTAATTCCTTGGACCTTTAGCTTTTGGGCCATCTTATCGGCGTTTTCTTGCTCACCGTATACTCCAGCTGTCACGTAGTAGCCTGCAGAACCAGGGGCAACTCGGTCGGCATAGGTCTCTGCTGAGTAACCGCGGATGCTGCCGTTAGTTACGGTTCCGGCGGGTGCTGAAGTTGAAGTCGTAGAAGTGCTTTTTGCCGCCTGGCCGCGAACACCGCCACCTTGAGCTCCAGCTTCTTGAAGCTTAAGTGCTGTAGCTTGGGCAAGCTGTTCGGACTGTGCCTCGAGTTGCTTTTTGTTGGTTGCCTCGAGTTCTTCCTTGAACTCTTCAAACTTTTCGTTGAGGAGTTTTTCGTTGTTTTGGTCAGCTTGGCGTTGTTTGTCCTTCAATCGCTTGATTTCGGCTTCGATTCGGTCGTTGCGCTTGTTGTCTCCGAATCGGTAGGTAAGGATAAACTCATTTGAAACTCCGAGCGAAGTAGCAAAGGTGTTGGTGCTAAAGTCATGAGCGTAGCCCAAGGTCAAAAGCGGCGTGAGGTGAACACCAATTTGAGTCGAAGCACCAAAGTTGGAACGGTAGAGCGCTCCGAGGTAGCCGTACTCCTTCATGTTGAACATCAAACCTGCGTCAACCTGGGGCGTAACGTGATTGGCTGCGCGAACAACCACCATAGGAGAAAGGGTCATACGGTCTTTTTGAATCGGAAGGTCGTACTGCGTTTGAACCACGTAGTGGCGAATCAGATGGAAGGCCACCGGACCGTCGTAGTTGTTCGAGTAGGTTACGGTAGGCTGTAGCAACTGAGGTACCGCGACACCCATTTGAAAGTTCTCAACCTTGAGGTTAATTCCCGCATTAATGTCGAGCGAACCGTTCGTGTTCGATGGAAAAAGGAAGGGATCACCCTCATTCTTGACGCGGATGCTGGCCATATCAAACGTATTGTTGACGTAGCCTGCTCCCAGTCCGAAGCTCAAAACTGAATTCTCAGAAAGCTGTGCGTGGTAGGCATAGTGGCCGTAGATTCCGGAACGACGTACAATGTCCGTAGCATCCGTGAAGGCGTACACGGAGTACCCGACGCGCTCCTTGTTCGTTGCACCGTTGAACAGTAGTGCAGACGTCTCCGGCGCACCCTCCATGCCCTGCCACTGCTGGCGGTGCATGGTGACGAGTTCGCTGAAGCCTGCGGCTCCGCTCTTGGCGGGATTCACCATCGCCTGGGCGAAAAACAAATGGCTGTACAGCGGGAGCTGCTGTGCAGCGAGCGTGCCCGAACAACCGAGTACTGCAGAAAAGAGAATGATCTTCTTCATAAAAATGGAGCGTAAAAGGTTAAGGGCGAACTACGGTAATGGCGCCGCGGAAGCGGATAATGTCGTCGCACACGAGGAGGTAGTAGTAGGTTCCGTCAGGTAGCGGATCTCCACCTTGGGTCGATCCATCCCAGCCAGAGGTGTAGCGCTTCTGTTCAAACACCTGGGCACCCCAACGGTCAAGAACTACAAGGTCGCAGCTGTCTGCTCGCACTAATTCACTGAGGTCGAATACATCATTGAATCCGTCACCATTGGGCGTAATCACGTTCATCACGTTGCTGAGGTCCGGAACCAACGTTGCTGGGTCAAACGTGTAGACAAACATCGTATCGGTGTCGAAGCAACCGTATGAATTGAGCACTTCAACAACGTACATCGTCGTGTCTTGGGTCGGAACCGTCTGTGCATTTGGATTGTACGGATCGCTGAAGTAGGTCGGAACATCCGCGTACCAGTAGTACTGGAGTCCGCCCGTGGCATTGAGCTGCACCGTTGACCCAGGTAGGACGGTCTGGTCCGGACCCGCGTTCGCGTTCACCGTAAAGTAGAACACCTCGAGGGTGTCGTAGTTGACGCAGCCATTAGCGTTTGTGCCGGCCACAACGTACACTCCTGGTGTTTTCGCGTAAAAGGATGCGCCACTGTAGCTTCCACCTGGGAAGGTCCAGAGGTAGCTCGTACTGCTGCCCGTCACGCCCACGAGGACCGAATCACCGGCACATAGGGCCAACGAATCGGCAGGTGCCACCGCGATGGTGGGGAGTTTCATCACATTAACGAGGAGTTCACTCGTCGTATGGGTGCAGTAGTCGTTGTCTATGACTAGGCGGTATTCGGCACTACCTGAAACAATTGCAGTCGACACCGTAAGCTTATCCGAGGTCTCGTTTGGTATTGAGGTCCAGTTTCCGCTACCCGCTGGGAATCGAACTTGCCATTGGTAGGTCCACGAACCTTGGGATACTATTGCGGCCAACTGGGTGGAATCATTTTCGCAAATAGTAAGGGTGGCAGTCGTTTGGCCGGGCCATGCTACCGCTTGAATTTCGGTGTCAGGAATAGAGTCCACAAAGAGCCAAAACGCATCACTCGTGTCGGGGCAACCTCCGGGCAACCACACCGTCTCCAGGTAGTACACGCCACCCTGGTTTGTGGATAAGTTTATCTGATTGGCGCCAAGAACTGGAACGATAAACGTTTGACTGAATAAGCCCACCGAATCGCGGAGCCATTGGTACAATACTGAGGTTCCCGCAGCAGTTGAATTCGGTCCAGACAACTGAATGAACTCTGTTTCGCAAAAACCCACCGAGTCGATGACGGCATCCTTATCCAAAACTTGAATAGTTTGCATGCTTCCTGGCTTATGCACCACTGAAGTAGATGGCTGAAAAACGTTGATGATCGTATCTGCCGACATCTTGGTACAGATGCCGTTACTTACCTCAATGCTGTAGGTGCCCGAATTAAATACTAGTAGTGAGTCGTTGGTTTCACCGGCCATTAACGTACCGTCCTTAAACCATTGGTAGCCGTTTAGGCCAGAGTTCGCGTACAGGGTAATCGTATCGTTGAGGCAGAAACCCCAATCAGGGCCACCCGTGTGCAAGTTGTTAAAGCCCCCTGAAATTGCAGAAATCTCAGGTTGTGGACTCACATTGACCAATACTTGAATAGTGTCACTCCAAAGTACTGGAGCCGTTGATTGGATCACAATTGAATAAAATCCGCTCGTATTGATGCTGTCAGAAACAATCAACCACACATACTTGGCCCCTACAGAATTGGTATCAGTCCCTACTGGAAGTGGGAATACAGAACGAAACTTGACGATATCGAGAGTATCGGAATTGGGGACTGCAAATGCAGCGGGCGCTCCGGGAGCCATCATTACCCGAAAGCTATTGGCCGCGCTCATGCTAGAACCCGTTACGTTAAGCTCGAGGCGAAGTGAGTCACCCGTACACTTCGACAGGTTAGCGGTCTGGACCATCGAGAGGGACTGGGCAGCTCCCTCAAAACTGAGAATAAGGGAGGCAAGTGCCACAAGGGTGCGTAGGCGAAGATTCATGGACGAGGGTTAACTATTACCTAACAAAAGTACGACAGCCCAACTGAAGGCCTATATTTTTCATGAATGGGGGGCGCGGCACTGCTTTCGCGATGGACTTCGGTGAACGAACGAAGCATGCCGTAGGTTTGCAGTATGTGGAACGCATGGCGGGCAGCTGCCCGTGGAATAATTATGGCATGGTGCACCGAACGCCATCTAAAAGTGCATAGCGTAGCCGCCTTAGCGGTTGTATGCCTGTGTTTGGTGCTCAAGATCTCGAGCGTGGAATGGGCCATTTTATCCCTAGCGATGGGCATGGTGCTCGCTGCGGAATATGCGAATTCCGCACTAGAGCGACTGGCTGACCGCGTAAGTATGGAGCGGCATCCACTCATTCGAGACGCCAAGGATTTTGCCGCCGCATCGGTGCTCGTGGCAGCACTTGCAGCAGCGGTAGTGGGCGTCCTACTTTTGGGACCCAAATTCTGGATTTATTTACTTGATAACCAATGAACTGGTACAGCATTCAGCACGACGCACTTCACCTTATCAAGTCTGAGGGTTGGGGTGGAATTGGTTCCGCATGCGAACTACTCAAAGAGCGCGTGGCACACTACCAATGGGTGGGGATTTACTGGATGAACAATGCCGAACAGACCCTGCACTTAGGCCCGTTTGCCGGCGCTGAAACGGAGCACACGCGGATTCCCTACGGTCGCGGAATTTGCGGTCAAGTTGCTGTGAGCGGTACGCCGTTTGAAGTCCCGGATGTTTGGGCCCAAGACAACTACCTAGCGTGTTCGATGGAGACCAAGTCTGAATTAGTGGTTCCGATTTACCAAGGCACTCGACTCATCGGTCAAATTGACATCGACAGCCATTTTTTAGATCCCTTTGGAGCCGAGGACCATGTCCTTCTTGAGGCAATCGCGCAGGCGATTGGATCGATGCCCGAGGCGGCTACTATTGGTTAAAGCGAATGGCCTCAACGGGGTCGAGGCGCGATGCCATTTCAGCGGGGGCATACCCCGCGATGAGACCGATGAGGGCCGAAAGGCCGATACCGGTGGCTATGTTTTGAAGGGAAACCGCAAGCTCAAAGTCCGAAACCGCGGCACCAACTGCAATTAAGGTTCCGGCAAAGGCGAGGCCAATGATTCCGCCCACGAGACTAAGCAGGACGCTTTCGAGCAAAAACTGGGCGAGAATGAAGCCGCGGGTAGCCCCCAATGCCTTTTGAACGCCGATTTGCCCCGTGCGTTCGCGAACGCTCACGAACATGATGTTGGCGATTCCAAAACCGCCGACAAGGATGCTGAACCCCCCGATGACCGTGCCCGCAAGGCCGATCACGCCAAACATTTGGTCCAAGCCCGAATTCAATGTCGAAGACTCGTTGAGCGCAAATGAGTCCTCTGCAGACGGCGATTGGCGGCGAATCTTGCGCATGACAACGCGTAGGTTTTCTTTGAGTTGGGCCACGGTGGTTCCGGGCGCCGCGCGAACTTGAATCGCGGATCCGCCGAGTTCATCACCAATGTGAGCAACCACCCAGCGGGCAGGAACGAGCACCCGGGTATCGTGGGTTTCGCCCACCAAAGAGCTGCCTTCGCGCTCAAGCACACCGATCACCTGAAAGTCGCGACCAAGAATTCGTACCGAACTCCCCACGAGCCCAGCGCTCGCGGTCAAGCCATCGGCGATATCTGCGCCGACAATGCAGTACGGCAGTCCGCTGCGCAGTTCGCGTTCTGTGAAGTAGCGCCCACCGGCAAAACCGAGTTTGTTGAGCTGAGCATAGTCGTAGGTGATTCCTCGAATCTCAGTTTGCTCGACGTTCGAGTTGCCGGAGCTCACGGTCGTTGTAGTTCCGTTCAGCAGTACGATGGCATCGGAACCCTTCACGCCAAACTCCTCGAGGCGCTGGTAGTCGAGGTAGCCAACCTCAGGGCGCTGAAAGAACTTCCACCATTCGTACTCGCCACCGCCCCCACCCCAAGGCCATTTTTGAATGTACACGACATCGGATCCGAGGCCCTGAACGCTTGAGCGAATGCTGCGCTCAAGGCTGTCCACGACCGCATATACGGAGATAATGGAAAAGATTCCGACCGCGATTCCGAGAAGAGAAAGCACGGTGCGAAGGATGTTCGCGGTCATCGCTGACCACGCCAAACGGGTAGATTCCCAGATTAGAAAAAATAGGTGGCGCACAGGGGCAATTTAGTCAAAGTTCATGCCATGTTCGCCGTACTTTTGCACCCCTTCTTGACCCAATTTCCAGTACGACGTGCAGCAAGTAAAATCCGCCCTCATTTCAGTTTACCACAAAGACGGCCTGGAGCCGATTGTTCGGAACCTCCATGGCCTTGGAGTTAAGTTGTACAGCACCGGCGGCACCCAATCGTTCCTCGAGAGTTTGGGCCTCCCAGTGACCGCCGTGGAGACGGTTACGGGCTTCCCAAGCATTTTAGACGGCCGAGTGAAAACGCTTCACCCGATGGTCTTTGGCGGAATCCTTTGGCGCCGCGACCGCAAAGACGACCAAGACACTGTGGAACGCTTTGGTATTCCCAGCTTTGACATGGTCGTTGTCGACCTCTACCCTTTTGAGGACACGGTGGCGTCGGGCGCAACTGAAGAGGACATCATCGAGAAAATTGACATCGGCGGAATTTCGCTGATCCGCGCCGCGGCCAAGAATTTTGACCACTGCTGGATCGTGAGTTCACGAGCTCAATACGCCGAAGTGCTCGTACTTCTCCAGTCGCAGGGCGGAACCTTGACCCGCGAGCAGCGCAAAGCCTTTGCCGGCGCAGCTTTTCAGACCAGCCAGAACTACGATGCCCACATTGCATCGTGGACACTTGGCCAGGATCACCCCTTTCCGACACTGATGGGCGGCCGCCGCAGTCTGCGCTACGGGGAGAATCCGCACCAAAAGGCGTGGTACGTCGGCGACCTTTCAAGTCGACTTGAGCAAATTCACGGAAAAGAGCTCAGCTACAACAACCTGCTTGACGTTGAGGCCGCACTCGACTTCGTGGGCGAAGGTCACGACGCAACCGTGGCCATCATCAAGCACAACAACGCGTGCGGAATGGCCAGCCGTTCGACCTTGCTCGAAGCGTGGAACGACGCCCTCTCAGCAGATCCCGTTTCTGCCTTCGGCGGAGTGATCGCCTGCAACCAACCCGTAGACTTCGCCACCGCAGAGGCGATGAACTCGCTGTTCTTTGAGGTGCTCCTGGCCCCAAGCTACAGCGCCGAAGCCCTTGAGGTACTTCAGTCAAAAAAGAACCGCATCCTTGTCACCGTGAAACCCGAAGCAAGTTCCCACTACCGGGTACGGTCGGTTCTCAACGGGGTACTGATTCAGGAGCGCGACCACCACACTGATGCTGCCGAAGACCTCAAGGTGGTAACGACTACGGAACCTACCCCCGAACAGGTGGCCGACATGCTCTACGCTTCGGCCATCGGTAAGCACACCAAGAGCAATACCATTGTTCTGGTCAAAAACCGCCAGCTCTTGGCAGCAGGAACTGGTCAAACCTCGCGCGTGGACGCGCTGCAGCAGGCAATTCACAAGGCCCAGTCATTTGGACTTTCACTCGACGGAGCCGTAATGGCGTCTGATGCATTTTTCCCTTTCCCTGATTGCGTCGAAATTGCGTACTTAGCAGGTATTACCGCGGTCATCCAACCGGGCGGAAGCGTCAAGGATGATTTGAGCGTTCAGTACTGCAACGAGCACGGCGTGGCCATGGTAATGACCGGATTCCGACACTTCAAACACTAATCCCCGAATGGGTCTATTTGACTTCCTCACCTACGACATCGCCATCGACCTCGGTACGGCGAACACGTTGATCATCCACAACGACAAAGTAGTCGTGGACGCTCCGTCCATCGTTGCTTTAGATCGCACCACCAATGCCATTTTGGCCATTGGTCACGAGGCCATGCAGATGCACGGAAAGACCCACGAAAACATTCGCACCGTGCGCCCACTGAAAGACGGAGTTATTGCAGACTTCGTTGCTTCAGAGCATATGATTCGCGAGATGATTAAGAGCATTCCGGCCCTCAAGAACAACTGGTTTGCGCCTTCGCTCCGTATGGTTATTTGCATTCCGAGCGGAATCACCGAGGTTGAAAAGCGTGCGGTACGCGATTCCGCCGAACATGCGAACGCCAAAGAAGTCTACCTGATCCACGAACCCATGGCAGCCGCCATCGGAATTGGAGTGGACGTGCTTGAGCCAAAGGGCAACATGATCATCGACATCGGTGGTGGTACCACTGAAATTGCGGTTCTCGCCTTGGGCGGAATTGTTTGCGACAAGTCGATCAAGGTCGCCGGCGACGTATTCACCAACGACATCGCATACTACATGCGAACGCAGCACAACTTATTTGTGGGCGAACGCACCGCCGAGTTAATTAAAATCAACGTAGGAGCTGCCCTTGAAACTTTGGCCTCGCCACCCGACGATATGAGCGTTCAAGGTCGCGACTTGATTTCAGGCAAACCGAAGCAGGTTGATATTTCGTACAAAGAAATTGCGCGAGCTCTCGACAAGTCCTTGACCCGCATTGAGGATGCTGTCATGGAAGCACTATCGCTCACCCCCCCTGAACTTTCGGCAGACATATACAATTCCGGAATTTACATGGCCGGTGGCGGTTCGCTCCTTCGTGGATTGGACCAGCGCATTTCAACGAAAACGGACCTCCCCGTGTACGTAGCAGAAGACCCCCTACGCGCCGTCGTACGCGGAACGGGTATTGCGCTGAAGAACCTCGAGAAGTACCGTACGCTTTTGATGCGCTAAGCCATGCAGAACATTCTGCGGTTTTTTGTTCGCTACCGCATCGTTCTGAGTTTATTGCTGTTCCAGGTTGTGGGACTCAGCCTAACGTATGCCCGATCACTGGCCCACGAGAGCTTGTTTTGGGCCAATGTGCTTGAACTCCAAGCTCAGTGGCGCGGATGGCTGCACGGCTGGGAATCCTACCTCTCGCTTGAAGATAAAAACAAGCAACTGATCGCAGAGATCGCACGTGCAAAGAGCGCAGTTCCTATGGATTCCGCTCTGAAAGCGACGTACGAAGAAGGCGGGTTTGCCTACACCCCAGGCAGCCTGCTGTTTATCGAACACCGCTCTGCAGAACCGTGGGGTATCATCGACATTGGTACCAATGCAGGATTGGTGCCCCCGTTTGCAGTTTTGGGATCAACAGGCATCATTGGCATTGCCTACGAGTGCACGCCCCACTACGCACGAGTTCGACCACTCAGCCACCCAAGCATGCGGATTTCAGCCTCTGCGGAACGAACCGGGCACTTTGGAACCATTCAATGGAACGGCTCAAACCCTCGGACCGCAGACTTCGTAGACGTGGCCATTGAGGCCGACCTCAAACCGGGTGACCGGATCGTAACGGATGCACGGTCAAGCATATTTCCTGCCGGATGGCTCGTTGGTACAGTGGAATCCGTGACCGTGGACAGCCTACAGTTTACACTCACCGCCTCTATTCGACTTGCTGCTGACCTTCAGCGCCAGCAAGTTGTACTTGCAGCAGTGAATTTGCACCAACCCGAACGAGATAGTATTGCGCCATGACCCGACCTGGACCTTGGATCGTTTTTTCATTTTGGGTGCTGCTTGCGCAAATCCTAATCTTGAGCCAAATCGAAGTTGGCGGTTACCTAAGCCCCTACCTGTATCCCCTAGTTTTGGTACTGGCTCCGGCGAACTTTAACCGGCTTGGACTCTTGGCTATTGGTGCAGTCCTCGGGCTGGGAATAGACCTTCACGAAGGCAGCGGCGGACTTCACATGATGGCAAGCACCCTGCTTGCCTACGTTCGCCCTTGGATTTTAAACGGAATTGTTCCGCGCGCCGCAGAGGAACAGCTCTCGTTTGTACCTCAAGATTTGGGCCTCGGCAAGTGGACCACATTGGTCCTGCTCACCCTGGGCATGCACCACCTTTGGCTGTTTGTTTGGGCAAGCCACGGCACCCACATTTTTAGCCTTGTACTTGGTCGAAGTGTACTCAATGTTGGCGTCAGCGCCGCGTTGGCCACTGCCGTGGCGTGGTTCATACCCAAATCGCAGCAAGGATGAACCGGAGTCGAATACTACCCCTCGGCGTCCTTGCCGTCCTTGTACTCTTTGTACTTCGACTCATCAACATTCAGCTCATTGATACCCGCTACACGCTTGACGCGGCCAACAATGCGCAGCGAATTGAAAAGATCTACGCTCCGCGCGGACTTATGCGGGACCGCAACGGAACGGTTCTGGCCACAAATCAGATAGCCTTTGACGTCGAAGTCATCGCAAGCCGATTGACCAATCTTGACACCCTGGCGTTGGCCAACGTGCTCGGAGAGCCTCTGACCTCTGTTCGCAAGCAACTTAAGAAAGCGCTCATTCAGGGCAGGTACCGTCCCTTTCCCATTCTGAGAGGTTTGACGGTCAAAGACTACGCGTCCATTCAAGAGCAGATCGCAATGTTTGAAGGCGTTCAGCTGCGCAAGCGGAGCTTTCGCAAGTACCCCATGCCCATCGGAGGCAACGTGATGGGCTACGTGGGCGAAGTCAACGACTACTTAATGACGCGCCATCCCGAGTACGACCTTGGCGACTACCTCGGAATTTCAGGCATCGAAGCTTCGTACGAA
>Ga0172367_10007082_pt1 | contig 12955 bp, 11 predicted proteins | sample Lak10m_FD_114542 | JGI IMG/M metagenome (GOLD analysis project Ga0172367, IMG submission 114542) | Freshwater microbial communities from Kabuno Bay, South-Kivu, Congo - kab_022012_10m | ecosystem: Environmental > Aquatic > Freshwater > Lake | place: Democratic Republic of the Congo: South-Kivu...
AGGTTTCATAAAGGCAGTAGGGAGCGCTTCAACAAAATCCGTATTCAATCCCGTGAGCGAAAAAGCATACGTAATTCCATCTGTAAGCAAAGTCATTGCTCCGGAAGCACGGAACATACCGATAGCCACCAAAATAGCTATCAGATAAGGTATAATGCCTATTGCCACCTGAAATCCCTCCTTTGCACCTTCGATAAAAGTATCGTACACATTTACTTTTTTGAAAAGTGCCATAGTAATGAACGAAACAATAATACTAAGCAATATAAAATTGGCTGCAAACGAAGAGTATTGAGCAATTTGTTCTTTGTCCAACTGACTGAGGATATAAATCAATCCTGCAATAAAAGTTCCTAAACCAAGCAATGTCCCCATAATGGTGCGCTGAAACAAATTTATTTTTTGGTAAATTGCCACAGTAATTAATCCGGTAACGGCAGCAATAAAGGTAGCAATAACAATAGGTAAAAATACATCGGCAGGATTTACAGCCCCAAGTTGCGCCCTGTAAACCATTATGCTAATGGGGATTAAACAAAGTCCGGCCGTGTTAAGGACCAAAAACATTATCATCGGATTGGAAGCAGTTTCTTTGTCGGGATTTATTTCCTGCAATTCCTTCATTGCTTTTAGTCCCATAGGCGTAGCAGCATTGTCGAGCCCAAGCATATTAGCCGAAACATTCATAAAAATGCTGCCAAGTGCCGGATGATTTTTTGGTATATCGGGTAGGATTTTGCTAAAAAACGGTGCAACAAGTTTCGAAAAAAGAGCTATCACTCCTCCCCTTTCGCCAACTTTCATAATGCCAAGCCACAGCGACAGTACGCCTGTAAGTCCGAGTGAAATTTCAAAACCACTTTTGGCAGAACCAAAAGCCGACTGAATAATATCGGTAAAAATCTGAGTGTTTCCGGTAATAAAAAACTGCCCGCAAGCAATTACAAAGGCGATAAGTATAAATCCAATCCAAATATAGTTTAAAATCATTGTGTTAGAATGTTTGCTGTTTGTGTGCAAAAATAGACAATTTTGGCGAAAAATCAGTTGTCAGTTTAACTTTTACAAAGCAATAGTTGATGGTTTGTGTCGATTTATGTACTTTTGTACGGCGAAACAGAAGATATTCGACAGTAAACTTTCGACAAAAAACAACTAAAAACGTGAAAATAGAACTTCGTAATTATATAGTTCCAACCATTCCAATGGCAGTATTACTTATGCTGACTGTTGCAGTAGTGTGGTTTTCGGATTTGTATATACAAAATTCTATCCGTGTAGATCTGAACGACAATACACTTGTATCGAATTTAAATGGCTATTTCTCGAATCATTTAGTGCTATCGAATATTGTTTCACTGCTAATAACGGCTTTAAATGCGTTTCTGATTGGGCAATTAAACAACAAATTCACCATAATTCGTACACGCAGTTTCCTTCCGGTTCTGTTTTTTGTACTTTTAATGGCTTCGTGGCACGAAACGCATACCTTAGTTATTTCACACATAGCATTATTGTTTATTTTGCTGGCTCTTTTTGCCATTTTTGGCGTTTACCGCAACCGTAATGCATCCGAACAAACCTTTTTAAGTTGTTTTTTGATAGCAGTAGCCAGTATTTTTATTGAACCGCTACTACTTTATATTCCATTAATTTGGGTTGGATTAATTTTATTCAACAGTATGTCATTTCGAAATTTTTTAGCATCGATCATTGGCGTACTGACACCCTGGATATTATTTGCAGCACTTAAATTTTATTACCAACCTGATTTTGAATGGATAAAATCTATCGGTAATTCTTTTGAAATTGGCATACCGGTTTTAGGTCGACCACTGAATGAAATGGTATACATGGCTATTTTGTTTATTTTGTCGGCTATTGGTTTAGTGGGGCTTTCTACCAATTTGAATCAGGATTCCATGCAAACCCGTTCACTGATAAATTTCAATACCTGGATGTTATTTTTATCGTTTGGCTATTCAATGATTTTTGTGCGCCAGTTTTTTGTATTTTTGCCATTTGTAGGTGTTGGTTTATCCATTTTGCTGGCTCATCCGCTCACACTTAAAAAGGCTAATTTCTACGGCATTATTTTCGTCATTTTTATTGCCGTAAATTTATTGTTTGTGGTTTCGAACCTATTATTACAGCCTAAATGACAAATTGGTTAGAATTAGGTTACCTCGGATTGTTTATTGCCTGCTTTTTAGCAGCAACAGTTGTTCCTTTTAGTTCCGAAGTTGTATTTTCGGCACTCATTGCAGCCGGTTTCGACGATTGGACTTGTATATGGGTAGCAACAGCCGGCAATTGGTTGGGCGGTATGAGTTGCTATTATTTAGGGCGACTTGGCAAAATTGAATGGATTGAGAAATACCTCCGTGTTAAAAAAGAAAAGATGGACATGTTTATGTCTAAATTACATAAATACGGCGATTGGTTTGCATTTTTTTCATTTTTGCCCGGCATTGGCGATATTATTGCAGTTGCTTCAGGTTACTTCCGTTGCCGCTGGTGGATAGTTGCTATTTCAATGCTCCTTGGTAAATTTGTACGCTATGTCGTTTGGTTGGGATTATTTCAACAGGTTTGGGATTTTTTTAAGTTATAAAGTTCGTAAAGTTATAAGGTTCATAAAGTTATAAAGTTCATAAAGTTTTAAAGTTAGAATAATGAAAAGAGTTAGAGTGCGTTTTGCACCAAGTCCTACGGGTCCGTTACACATTGGTGGTGTACGTACAGCATTGTATAATTATCTTTTTGCCCGTAAAAACGGCGGCGATATGCTGCTTCGAATAGAAGATACAGATTCTGCGCGTTTTGTTCCGGGCGCCGAAGAATATATTGTGGAAGCTTTGAACTGGCTTGGTATTGAGATTGACGAGGGAATTGGCGCCAAAACTTCCGGTACGCACGCACCTTACCGACAAAGCGAACGCAAAGCCATTTACCGTAAATATGTAGACCAATTACTTGATAATAATTTGGCTTATATTGCTTTTGATACTCCTGCCGAACTGGATGCTAAACGTGCCGAAATTGCTAATTTTCAGTACGATGCAAAAACACGCGGTTTAATGAATAATTCGCTTACTTTAAGTGCAGCCGAAGTTGCTATGCGTATTGCTAATGGCGAACAGTACGTGGTTCGTATAAAAATTGAACCCAACAAAGAAGTAAAAGTACAGGATTTAATTCGGGGTGAAGTAGTGATTAATTCATCGGTAATTGATGACAAAGTATTGTTTAAATCGTCCGACGAACTGCCAACCTATCATCTTGCCAATGTGGTGGACGATTATTTAATGGAAATTTCGCATGTAATTCGTGGTGAAGAATGGTTGCCATCGGCTCCGCTGCATGTTTTACTTTATCGTGCGTTGGGTTGGACTGAAAACATGCCGCAATTTGCACACCTACCACTATTACTCAAACCCGATGGTAATGGTAAACTCAGCAAACGCGATGGCGACCGACTGGGATTTCCGGTTTTTCCGCTCAACTGGACTGATCCAAAATCGGGCGAAACTTCATCGGGCTACCGTGAGGCAGGATATTTCCCCGATGCAGTCGTTAATTTCCTTTCTTTGCTGGGTTGGAATCCGGGCACTGAACAGGAAATATTTTCGATGCAGGAATTAATAGAACAATTTTCGCTCGACCGTGTAAGCAAAAGCGGTGCAAAATTCGATTACGAAAAAGGCAAATGGTTCAATCACAAATACCTGCAAACAAAAACAATTGAAGAAGTTGCTGATTTATTTCAACATAGTTTAATCGAAAAAGGAATAATTGAAGACTCCGAAATAGTACAGAAAATAGTTTCGCTTGTACGCGAACGTGCCAATTTTGTAAACGAATTGTGGTCGCAGGCATCTTACTTTTTCAAAGCACCAGATAGTTACGACGAAAAAACGGTTCAAAAGCGATGGAAACCGGAAACTCCGTTGCAGCTCACAGAACTTTGCGAAGTACTGACTGCCATTGACAATTTTAGCCCTGAAAACACCGAACCCATTATCAAAGAGTGGATTGCATCAAAAGAATATAATATCGGAGCAATAATGAACGCCTTCCGGCTTTCGCTCGTTGGCGAACCCAAAGGACCACATATTTTCGATATTATTGCCCTTATTGGGAAAGATGAAACGATTGCGCGAATCAAAAAAGCGATAGAAGTTTTGGGTTGATCTTTTTGAAAGAAACAAATGAGATTTTAATGAAAAAAGTCCTTATTATAAGCTATTATTGGCCACCTTCAGGTGGAGCAGGCGTACAACGTTGGCTAAAATTTGCGAAATACCTGCCTCAGTATGGTTGGAATCCCGTGATTTATACACCTGAAAATCCGGATTTTGCCATTGAAGATAATAGCCTGTTGAAGGATATTTCGGACGAACTTGTGGTACTTAAAAAGCCAATTTGGGAGCCTTACGAAATTTACAAAACACTGATAGGGAAAAAAGGTCAAAAAGTAAACGTCTCATTTGCCGGAGGCAATAAAAAAGAAACAAAAATCCACCAAATTGCACTTGCGCTACGCGGAAATCTGCTTATTCCCGATCCGCGCTGTTTCTGGATTAAACCATCGGTCAAATTTCTTCTGAAATACCTGAAAGAAAATCCGGTAGATGCAATTATCAGCACGGGTCCACCACATTCGATGCATTTAATTGCACACAAAATTCATAAAAAAACAAATTTACCCTGGATTGCTGACTTTCGGGACCCCTGGACAAATATCGATTTTTATCGCGAGCTGAATTTAACTTTTTTAGCAGATAAAATTCATCACCGATTCGAACGAAAAGTGTTGTGCGATGCCACCAAAGTAGTGAGTGTAACGCCGACCTGGTGTAACGAATTATCTGAACTTGGCAACAAAGAAACCATTTTGGTACACAATGGTTACGACGAAGATGATATTGAAAAAACGCAAAAGCCGGTTGATACCAAATTTGCATTTGTACACATAGGAAGTATCAATGCAGCACGAAATCCGCAGGTTTTATGGAAAGCACTTGGCGAGTTAACAGCAGAAATGCCGGAAATAAAGACAGAACTGCGAATTCGGTTTGTTGGCAATGTAGAACCGTTAGTTCTAACGAATTTAGCCGAAAACAATCTGAGCAAATATGTTGATAATCTGGGCTATATGTCGCATCACGAAGCTATTCATTTTCAGCAAACATCACCCATTTTACTATTACTCATAAATAACACGCCCAACTCCAAAGGAATTTTGACTGGTAAGCTATACGAATATATGGCTTCGGAGCGTCCTATACTTGCCATAGGACCAACCGACAGCGACATTGCCCGAATTTTGAACGAAACAAATTCGGGGCTAATAGTTGATTTTGAAGATTTGAATGGAATGAAATCGGCAATTAAATCGCTTTTTGAGCAGTTTAAAAACAATCAATTAAAATCACAATCGTCTGATTATCAAAAGTATTCGCGCAAGGCACAATGCGGGATCATGGCTGGCATACTTGATGATATATCAAATTCTGACATTTAAAGTTTTAGGATTAACATAAAATTTACGGAAAATATATGACAAAAAAGCCCTTCTCCATTTGGAAAAGGGCTTCTGTATTTTTACAAGAAGCTGTTACGCTAATTTATTAACAAATACGGTTAGTTTCGATTTTAAATTCGAAGCTTTGTTTTTGTGAATAATATTACGTTTAGCCAATTTATCAAGCATTGAGCTGATTTTTGGTAACATTTCGGCTGCTACTGCTTTTTCTGATGTTGCACGCAATTTGCGAACTGCATTACGAGCAGTTTTTGCAAAATAACGATTGTGCAATTTACGTTTTTCGGTTTGACGAATTCTTTTTATCGACGATTTGTGATTTGCCATCTCAAATTTGTTTTTTTAAATCTTTTTTTGTTTGTAGTCCCTAGGGGAATCGAACCCCTCTTTCCAGGATGAAAACCTGGCGTCCTAACCGATAGACGAAGGGACCATTATGGTCGCTGCAATTACTGATTTTCTATTTCTCAATTGCGGGTGCAAATATACGGCAGTTTTTTGAAATAGCCAATAGTTTGACTAAAATATTTTGAATTATTTTCTATGTTTCTGAGAATCTGCCATATAAACTTGTTTGACTTAAATTTTTATGATATATAATGTTGATGTAAATAGATTTCGATTGTTTTTAATGCAGTTCTATCCTATTAAATTGGCAATCTTATAATACTTTTATTCGCAAATTTACTCTATATTTGCATGTAATAATTGTATTTCATGCTTTCGAAAACAAAAGGAATTGTATTGCACAATACGAAGTATTCTGATTCTTCGCATATTGTAACCATGTATACCCAGCTATATGGTCGCACATCATTTATGGTGCGCGGCATCAATACTAAACGTACAAGCGCAAAAGCCGCTTTTTTTCAACCGCTAAGTCTTGTCGATATGGATATACATTATAACCCTGCTAAAGAAATACACACTATCAAGGATATTCGCATCGAACAGCCATTAAATGGAATACCGACTGACCCTGTGAAAAATGCAATTGCACTGTTTCTGTCAGAGTTGCTTTTTAGAAGTATAAAATTGAGTTCTCCCGACGAAAGTTTATATCAATTTATAGCAAAGTCTATCGAAATTCTTGATTATACATCCGATATGCCTGTAAATTTCCATCTGATCTTTATGCTTAAGCTTACACGCTATTTGGGTTTTGAACCACATTTGAATATTGAAGATGGAGCTTATTTTGATTTAATAAACGGTGAATTTAAAAGTTTAAAACCACTTCATGCACATTACACAACGGGTGCATTGGCTTCTGATTTGTGTAAACTCGATGGGGTTGACTATTTTAAAATGAATACCTTGCTCCTCACGCGTGGAGAGCGAAACGAAATTCTAAAAATGCTTGTAGAGTATTACCGCTTACATATTGCAGGCTTTCACGGACTGAATAGTTTAGCTGTTCTGCAAAGTGTTTTCGACTGATTTTTTTGCTCTTTCAGCCTCAAGTTGGGCTCGTGTTTTGCTTTGAGTAACCACATATACACCCACAAAAACCAATACGATAGATATAAACTGATCGAATCCAAACGAGTCGAGCCCCATTGCCACGGTTGCCAACGAAGCAATGATTGGTTGCGTGTAATTATACATACTCAGCGTAGTAGGCAGCAACATTTTCTGACCGGCAGCCAACAGTATATATGATAAAAAGGTGGCAAAAACGATAATATAGCCGATTCTTAATAGCACCGACCAATCCAGAATAAGTGGACTAACTGCTTCCAACGCATTGTGACATAATGGATAACATTGAATAGATGCAAATAAAAACATCCAGCGCATAATGGTAAACGGAGAATACCTTGAAATAAGATTTTTAAATAAATTCAGGTATAACGAAAAGGAAATAACGGCGCCAAAAATAATAATGTTACCAATGAAGTTACCATTACCAACATGTGCAATATTGTCGGATAGAATTAGAAAAAGTGCACCGGAAGCCCCAACAACAACGCCAAGCGCTTTTTTAAATGTAATAGGCTCTTTTAGAATGATTGCCGCCAACAACATGCTCACAATAGGCAATGTGGATACAACGATGGAGGCATCGATAGGTGAGGTTTTCGAAAGGCCGTAGTAAAAAGGAAGTTGATTGATGGTAATTGAAAATAAACCGGCAAAGAAAAATAAAACAATATCGCGCAGAGGCACTTTTTCGAATTTTACAAATATGCCTGATGCCCAGAAAAGCGCTGCCCCACCCACCAACCGGATATACATAAGTGCAATCGGATCAATAATTTCGGGCATCAACGAGCGGGAAATCGGATTATTTAATCCAAAAAAAATATTGGCTACAAAAATAGCGATGTGTGCATTGATTCTTTTTTGTTCCATATTGGGCTGCAAAGATAGGAATTTAAAATTAGAAGTTAGAAGTTAGAAGTTAGAAAATTATGACTCATTTTCGGCAGTTTGCTTGTTTATTCAAATAATTGTCTTTAGCTTTGTAGTCGGTACCAAAAGTTGTCCGAAAACGACAATACAATTATAAACAGATGAAACACCCATGACCCACATTAAAATTTAGGTCAAACAAAGGAATGATTATAAACGACTAAAAACACAATGTACCACATATATTCCCAATCTTATCCCCCCTTTAGGGGGTTAGGGGGCTGGGGTTAGGGGGCAGATATATTAAATAAAAAACAGATGAAAATAAACGCTAAAACTCAACGGTCGCTTTTCCCTGAAGAATGTCTCCTGCGCGAAATTGCTCGTCAACCACGTTTGTCAATCGGCATTCCAAAGGAGGACAATTCGAAAGAAACCCGTCTTCCACTTACTCCTGAAGGAGTTTCAATTGTTACGGAAGAAGGACACAGCGTTTATATTGAGCGAGGTGCAGGCGAGTCGATGGCCTATTCGGATTTGCAATTCAGTGAGGCGGGTGCTTTTTTAGTTGACTCACCGGCTGATGTTTTTTCTGCTGACATTGTATTAAAAATAACACCGCCTACTTTATCCGAAATTCAACTGATGAATGATCGTTCGACGGTATTTTCCATGCTGCAACTGAATAATCTCACGGCAGATAGCATAACGCTTTTGATGAAAAAGAAAATGAACGCTTTTGCTTATGAACTGATTAAAGATGAACAAAAAATGTTTCCGGTAGTAAGTTCTATTTCCGAAATTGAAGGAAGTACAGCTATAGCCGTAGCAGCCGAATTAATGAGTAATGAGCGGGGCGGCAAAGGAATTTTGCTGGGAGGAGTTGCGGGTATTTCACCTACGGAAGTGCTGATTTTGGGTGCCGGAATTACAGGAACGGTTGCTGCCCGCACAGCCTTAGCGCTGGGCGCACAAGTGAAAATTTTTGACCACGATATAAGTAAATTACGAAAAATCCAACATTACCTCGGACAAAAGGTTTTTACATCTGTAATTCATCCCGCGGTATTATTCAAAGCACTTGCTTCTGCCGATGCCGTCATTGGCAATTTACGCTATATTTATGGTTCTGAACGCTTTATGGTTTCTGAAGATTTAGTAAAAACCATGAAACAGGGAGCTGTAATCATTGATTTAAGCGTAGATCAGGGTGGGTGTTTCGAAACTTCAACTTGCCGTACGCTTCAAAGTCCGACTTTCGAAAAGCATGGTGTAATACATTATTGTTTACCTAATATTTCCTCGCGCGTTGCACGAACGGCCTCGATGGCGTTAAGCAATATATTTGCACCAATGTTGCTGAAAATTTCTAATTCTGGCAGTGTAAAACAGGCAGTTAGCGAAAGTAGTGGCTTCCGAAACGGAGCATATATTTTCAGTGGGATTTTAGTAAATCGTTTGATAGGAGAATATTATAGCATCTCTTCAAACGATATAGGTTTGCTACTTGCCGGCTATTAAACCCTTTTTGGCTTTAGGCAGTTACTTTTTCATACTGCTTACTTCAAGCAAAAAGTTCTCAATTTTCGCAGTTACTTCTTTGGATGTCCCATTGGCATTATTTATTAAAATAGCAAATGCCAGCGTTCGTTTATTTTGATCAATATAGCCCGTATAGCACTTTACACGCGCTATTGTTCCGCTTTTTGCATGTACTTTAGCTTGTAATTTCGTGTTTTCTAAAAAATTTTTCAGCGTACCGTTCTTCCCCGAAACTGGTAGGCTGTTGTAGAATGCAGACTTGTTTTTGTCTGATTTATACATATAACTCAAAATATTTACAAAAAAATTAGCCGATACAGCGTTGGTTGGCGAAAGTCCTGAACCATCGTACTGGAAAAGTTCTTTTACAGGCAGATTTAACGATTTCCAATAATTTGCGATAATAGCTTTTGACCCATCATTTGAAGCCTGAGCTTGCTTAGTAACACTTAATTGTTTGAAAACATATTCAGCATAATGATTATTGCTGTTAATATTTATTTCTTTTACAATCTCGTCTAATGTAGGAGATAAATGCGTGTAAATGATTTTATTGGTGCTTATTTCATTGTCGATCACTGAGGGATTTTCTGTAAAAGTAATGCCGGCAGTTTGAAGCGCAGTCCTAAAATCAGCAAGTAAAATCAGTGCCGGATGCGGCAAATCACTTTTTACAACAAAATCGGATTTGTTAGCCGGAATTTCACCGGATATTGAACGTTCGTTGTAGTAAGGAACGCCATAAAAATAAGCATTATCCGATTTTGTGTCCGTGCTTTTTACATAATTCAAGAATTTCATTTCTGATATTTGCGGTTCTGTGCGAGTAATTTCAGGCGTTGTTCCTATTTTGCCGGAATTGAAATATACCTTTAACGTATTGTCTAAATAGGAAATGCTATGTATGCCCGGCGTATAATAGTTTCCCATATCCTCCCACAACCAGCGCGGGTTAATCACCTGTTTTTCGTAAATGGTTTCGCAGGCAATTAGTTTACCATTCACTTTTGTAATACCAGCCAATTTCACAGCTTCCACCCATTTTTGCATAAAACCCGTGTCGCCGATTTTCGATGAACCCAACGTGGGGTCGCCACCACCTTTGATGTATATATTGCCTTTCAAAGTGCCATCTTTGGAAATTTCACCATCTGTTTCGAGGGTTGTTTTAAACTGAAAGTCTGCCCCCAACAATTCAAGCGCAGTAGCTGTTGTAACCACTTTCATAGTTGATGCCGACACTACAGCTATATGTGAATTGCACTCGTCTACCACTTTTCCGGTGCTTAAATCTTTGACCATTAGACTGATATTGGCATATTGCAACAACGGATTTTTCCTAAAATTATCTGATGGGCGCTGAGCCTGTATAGTAATCACAACTATAAGGAGCGTGAAAAAGGTCAGTTTTTTCATTCTTATTTTCAATTTATAACTAGTGCAAATATAAGGATGTTTTTCTACAATTTCAAATAAAAATCCTTTACCAGGGCGCAGAATTCGTCGCTGTAATAATGCCGAGCTTCTGATTCGATGGTGATTTCCGACTCATAACAAGTTGTCTCCTGCTTCGAAAACTCAATTAATAATCGTTTTGCAAGGCTATTGGGTTTGGGAAAGACAAGCACTTTTTTCGAACAAAACAACCCATTATTTTGAGCAAAAATTATGCAGTCGTTTCCTTCATTAACAGGCAAAATCAAACATAATCTGCCGTTATCGGTCAGTAATTTTTTAGCTGAAAAAATTATTTCGTGGTGAAAGTTAGCACTGGCATGACGCGCCATTGTTCGTGATAAATCGGGCGTTTCGAGCGAATTTTTAAAATAGGGTGGATTTGAAACTATTAAATCGAACTGCTGCTTAGTAGTATTACAAAATGTATTCAAATCGGCTTCTATAAGCTGTATTCTGTCATTCCATTTCGAATTTTCCACATTTATTTTTGCCTGAATTACTGCATTTTCATCAATATCAATAGCTGTAATAATTGCTTTGCTGCGTTGTGCGAGCATCAAAGCAATCAATCCTGAGCCCGTTCCTATATCTAAAATATTTGCAGCATTTCTCACATCTGCCCAGGCTCCTAAAAGCACACCATCAGTTCCAACTTTCATCGCACATTTGTCGTGATACACTGTAAAGTGCTTGAAGCTGAAAAACGGCGCTCCCATAAGTTAGCGTCTACCGTTTGTTGATGAACTTTGAGGTGTAGATGAACTACGGGTGCTTCCGTTGTTAGCAGGACGCGATGTTTCAGACCTTACAGCAGGTGCTGCCGACCTGCTTTCGCCTGAACTTCTGTAAGTTGATCGATACTCGTTCGCATTGCCGGGTTGCGCAGTAACCGGCTGACGACTATTGGGTTGGCGATTATTGGGATGTGAGTAACTTTCACGAACAGTAGGTTGCATTCTTTCGGACGAGTTCGATTGGAAAGTGGAGCGTTCGTAACGCTTGTTTTGTAAAACTGAATGTTGCTCTGCGCTCAGGATGCGCGAAAGCTCAACTTCCTTATCCTTAATACGTTGAATGGCTTCCATCCGTGTATTTGATATTTTGCGGGCACGCGCATATTTCAGATTCACTTCGTGAACCTGACGGGTCTGTTCAGCGCTGAGATTCAACTCTTGTTGCATTTTTTCAGTTTGTTTGGCAGCTTCAAGTTCAGGTGTTCGTTCGGGGATAGATGTATTTTCCTGTGCAAAATTAATTGCCGGACAACTAAATATAAGAAGTAATACTATGATTTTCAGGGAATTCATAAAATTTTAAAGAGATAAAATCTCTCTTATTTTAACAATCACCGTGCCATAAAATGTTAAAAGAAAGCTTTCTGAGATAAAAGTTTTACTATAACAGTATTTTGAAAAAAATACTATCTTTGCGTAATTATAAACTCAAAAATAATAAAATAATACAATATGACACAAATAACTCAACGAATAGCACAATTGCGCCAGGCAATGCAAAAAGCAGGTGTATCGGCTTGCATAGTACCCGGAACTGACCCTCACGCCAGTGAATATATAGCTGATTATTGGAAAGAACGTGAATGGATAAGTGGATTTGATGGCTCAGCCGGAACAGTGGCGCTCACGCTCGAAAATGGCGGACTTTGGACAGATTCGCGCTATTTTTTGCAGGGAGAAGAACAATTGACAGGCTCCGGAATAGAGCTTATGAAACAGGGATTGCCCGATACTCCCGATATGATTGTCTGGATTTGTTCGAAACTTAAAGGCGGTGAGCGTGTGGGTGTGAATGCACAGATGTTTTCGGTAAATGCATATTCAGCTATGAAAAATGAGTTTACGGCAAATGGTATTCAATTAATCTCAATTGATTTAATTGCCGAAGTATGGACTGACAGACCAGCCTTACCTTTAAATCCATTTTATGTATTTGACACAAAATATTGTGGACAAACGGCAGCTGAGAAACTTACAGCTTTACGCACAGAATTATCAAAAGCAAATGCCAACTACATGGTGCTTTCGGCATTGGACG
>Ga0172367_10007084_pt1 | contig 12948 bp, 10 predicted proteins | sample Lak10m_FD_114542 | JGI IMG/M metagenome (GOLD analysis project Ga0172367, IMG submission 114542) | Freshwater microbial communities from Kabuno Bay, South-Kivu, Congo - kab_022012_10m | ecosystem: Environmental > Aquatic > Freshwater > Lake | place: Democratic Republic of the Congo: South-Kivu...
CTGGTATTGCTGGACGGAAACATGAACTGAACCCCAGGAACGCAGAGCACTCACCTGACAATTCAAGATCTCCACGGCTGGATTAACCTCAAGCCGGGCTGAGTGGAGAGCGCGAGCCGATGCCGACTGGCTCTCGCGCAAGGCAACGCCTTTGCCTCAATTCGACAACCTTACTGCATGGTTACGGCTAAGCTGCCCTGCCAGAAGTGAAACCGGGCGTAAGGCCCTTCAGCCGGTCCGGGCCGATAGACGGCGCGCGACCAATCGCGGCCCATCGGGTCGAGTTGGCTCCAGGTGGCGGCGGCCTCCGCCCACTGGCCCAGCCGCGACTGACCGGAGAACAGGCCGAGTCGGCTCCCGAAGATGTTTTGCTTGTCTTCGCTCAAGGTGGCGACCTCCAAGGCGAGCGAGTTCGTGCGGAGCGCTTGGGTGAGGCGACTCTGGGCGGACAGTTTAAGGGAGATGCATTGCAGCGAATTCGACGTGTTGGTCCAGTCTTCGGCTTTCAAGTCGGCTCGGAGGGCCGTCCCGTATGCGGCGAGGGCGGCAGCCGGTTCAACGCAAACGAACAAAGCGCCCGCTGCGTCATTCGCCAGATAGGAACTGTGCCTGGCTGTCACCTCTTTCGGCAGGTCGCCCCAGCCAAGGGGGAAGAAGGGCTTCAGCAAGGACAAGATTTCGGCATAGGCATTGAGGTTGAAAAAGAGCGCACTCGGCAAATCACCCGCATAGGCATCCGCCGCCTGCTGGTAGTGGCCGAGCTTGAGCAGGGTGCGGACGACGTGCAGGCCGCTGCGGACGTCTTCCATCGTCTCAGCTTCCTCGTAGGGACGGTGGGGCTGGGCGGTGAAGTGGTCCACCACGCGCTGGCCATGGCGTTCGCGGTCCGCCGCCGCCATCGCGCCCGAGGCGACGCCGCGGACGACGGGGTGGAGGTCATACTTCCGCGTGCGGCCATCCCATTGCAGCAGGCCACGCTGTTCCAGGTCTTTCACGGTCGCTTGCAGCTTCGGGGCCGAGCGGAACTCCGCCGAGGCCAGCCGGGCTTGCACCGCCTTTTCATTCTCCTGCCAGAGCGCGAGGGCGGCTTCGTATTGCTTCTGCGGCGAGGCTTTCTGTTCGGCGGACATTTCCGCCCAGCGCATTGGCTTGTCCTCCACCCAGTGCCGGCGCTTCTCGGGCGGCGTTGGCTTCTCCACCTCCTCCGGCTCCGGAGGCAGGTGGGGATTGAAGGCTTTGAGCGTCTCGTAGTCCACAGAGTCGGTGAGCAGGGCGAGGGTGGAGAGGAGTTGACGGCTGGCGTCGGGCAGCGTTTTGATCGCAGCCTCAAGGATGTGGTTGCGGCGCTGGATGAGGTCGAGGCTGGCGAGGTCGAGCGCGGCTCCTCCGTCGGGTGCGGCGGACCAGGCGTCGAAGTCGCCGCGCGCGGGCAGGTAGTTCGCGATGATCCCGCCGAGGATGCCGATGACGAGCGGGTGGTTGTCGCAGTTGGCGGTGAGGTAGCTCTGGATGGCGTCGCTTTTCCCCTCGATGCCACAGGAGCGCAGGAGGGCCTCGGCATCCGGCGGGCGCAGACCGGGAAGGGTGATGCGCTTCGCGCCGGGAATGGGCTGGCCGGAGGGATTCAGCAGGACGCGCGGGGTGAGGCGGGAGCTGACGAGGAGTTCGTCCTTCAGCTCGGCGGTTCTCTTTTTCGCGAAGTCCTCCAGCGGGCGGCCCGTCATGTAGGCGAGCGCGTGCTGGCAGAAGTCCGACATGACCGCGCCGCGCTCGTAGAACGAATACCAGAAGCGTCCGGCCCACGGTTTGTCCGCCGGGCGCGCGGCGAGGGCGTGCCGAGGATTGGTGGTCCATTCCCAGGTGAGCATGCTCTTGCCATTGCCGCCGATGGCCTCGAAGAGGAGGAGGTTCGTGGGATCGGCAGGCGCGGCCCAGTCGGAGAGGACTTGCAGCTCGGCGGCGCGTCCGATGAACTTGTGCGAGCCGATGTAGTCGGGTTCGGCGTAGAAGGCGGGCGGCTTGGGGATACCGGTAGTCGTCGGAACCGGCGCGGGTGTCGGACTCGTGGGGACTACGGCTGGAGCAACGGGCGCAGGAAGTAGCGAGCGGAGATAGACCGGAAGGGCGCTGTGATTGTCGCCATAAGGCACCGCGACGATGTTGAGCATTCGCTCGTCGAAGCATTTCTGAAATGTGGAGACGTCCTTTTTGTGAACGAGACAGAAGTCCCAGTGCTTCGCGTCCCTCGCACGTTTGCCGTGGCGTTCAAGGAGGAGTCCCAAATCCGGGTCGGTGATTCCGCTTTCGCTGCACCCGACATAGACCCAAGTGGTGGTTTTCCAAAACGCGGCAAGGTCGTCGCGATACTCGTTGTCCCGCGCAATCTGCTCGTAGGAGCGACCATCGAGGATGACGCTCTCGCGGCGCTTCCAGTAGCCGTGGAGGTAGATGATTTTGTCGCGCTCACGATTTTTCAGCACGCCGACGATGTCGTTTCCATCCATCCAAGTGATGGGCTGGAGCGCGATGTGGTAGTCGAGCAACAACATCGTCGTAGTTCGTGGTGGCCAGAAAATTGCCCGCTTCGCGCAGGGCGTGGAGCGGGTCGATGATGTTGCGGTTCGTCGCGCGGACCTTGCCGATGGTGTTTTCGAGCCAGTCCTTGAAGATGCCCGAGGTCACGCCGCCGAAAGCCTTTGTGACGGTGGAAGCCGTGGAGATGAGATTCTCGGTGGTCGGGTCTTCGGCGAGCATCGCGCGATAGATGTCCGCTTTGCCCTTCTTGATCCGTGCCATGCGCTCGGCTTCGTCCAAACCGTGTTTCAATAGGCCAATCCACGAAGCCTGTGGATGCCCGGCTTTTGTCGCGGGATCGAAAGTCGCAGAGGTGGAAACGCCGGTGCCTGCGACGAAGACGATGTTTCCTGTTCTCACCGCTTCTCGAAGGGCGGCGTCGGGACTGATGGGCGGATGGATCATGGCAGGTGCGGGATTGTGGGTGGGATTCAGTAGTTCAGCTTGATCCGGTGGTCCTGCAACTCCGTGAAGGTGCTGGGGGCGGGGTCGAGGCGCAGGGGAAGGAAGCGGCGCTCCTGGTTCAGCGGGTCGCGAAAGGGCAAGTTGCCCCTCCCGCACGTACCGGCCTCCAACTGCACCCAATCCGACCCGAACTTATGGGGCGACATGCAGAGCACCAGCACGCGCGAGCGCTCCAGCCTTTCCTCGATCCTCGCCGCTGTAGCGGTGCTCTGTGAGCGCCGCTCTTCGCTTCGTCGGTCATAGACCGACGCTACAGGTATTTCCCATCTATCGAACCACGCCTTCAGGTGCTTGCGCACGGCCACCGGCAACCGCTCCGCCAGCGGCCGCAACACCGCCTTGTCCTTCGCGCTGTGGCTCAGGAACACGTCGTATTGGAATTCATCGGGCATGGTTCGCACGAGCGTCGGTCAGAGGTCGAGCCTGCGCAGCACTTCGTCCGCGGCCAGGCGATGGTGGGCAGCGACTTCGCCGAGGATCGCGCGCAGCGTGCCCGGCTTCAGTGGATGGTGCATCGGAATGGTGAGGTGATGCTGGCCGCCCGTCTGCGTCGTGAGCCGGCGGTGCGATCCGGTTTGCCGGTTGAATTCATATCCGAAGGCACGGCGCAGGGCCTTCTCCAAATCGGCAGCGGCCAGATTGCGCGGCAGCTTCATGCCAGGGCCAGCACTTCGTCGATAACGCGATGAAGCCGAATCACCCGAGGTGTCTGGCCTTCGTCGAAGTGGCAGAGGACGGCATCCCTGACGTTTGCCCTGAGTTCCTCCCACGTTTCCGCCTCGGTGACGATGGAATGGCCGAGAGCGCGGGCGACAAAGCCGCCGTCGGCTTCATCGTCGCGAACTTCAAAGATGATTTCGTTCATGGCGTGACCGTATATCGAGCAGGTTAAAAAGTGAACGCTCCATTTCCGAAGAGGTCGGCGTCGAGGCGAAGGGAAGGGAGCGGAGTTCCTGGTTCAGCGGCTCGCGGAACCGGAACGTGCCGGATTCCAACTGCGCCCAGTCCGAGCCGAACGTATTCGCCGACATGCAAAGCACCAGCAGGCGCGAGCACTCCAGCCCTTCCTCGATCTTCGCCGCTGTAGCGGTGCTCTGTGAGCGCCGGTCTTCGCTTCGTCGGTCATAGACCGACGCTACAAGCAATTCCCATTCATCGAACCACACCTTCAGCCCGTCCTGCCGCAACCGCTCCGCCAGCGGGAGCACCACCGCCTTGTCCTTGCTGCTGTGGCTCAGGAAAACATCGTAGGGGAAATCTTCAGCAGGCATGGCTCGTTTGGCGTTGTTGGAGATTCATGCCGGAACACGGTCCCAGCGTAAAGCCTCGCCTGCGGTTTGGGAGGCGAGTTTTCACCGCCGAGACACGGAGACATGGAGCGGAAGGGGACGGGGATTTGCCTTGCTCAACTCGATGGCGGATTCCTCCTGCGTGTCATGCACCCGTTGCTGAATATCCGGGCTGGCCGCCGCAAAAGTCCCGTTAGGGACGACCGAAAGTAGCCCGGCGATTCATCGCCGGGTCTGCGGCAACCAAAACCATCGAAGCCCCGTAGGGGCGAAAGAGATGGGTGAAATGACCACGATCTCTCTCGTCCCTGCGGGACTTGTCCCGTCGTGCCCACAAACGCAGCGTTGAAACGCTGGACAATTCTCTTCCGCCCTGCCGGGCTATCCCGCCATCACGCCCAACACCTTCTCCTGCCACCGCCGCACGCTCACCTCGTCGAACCGCTCACTCGCTATAATGATTTGCCTCGCCGGCTTGAGTTATCGTGCGAACGCCAACGGCGTTCCGTAGGTCAGCCCAGGGTTGCCCAAAGAGGGCTACCCAGGGTCAGCGTCCATCCAGGGGTTCAACCCTGAAGGGGTTGCATCATGGAAGCGGTTCATTCAACCCCTTCAGGGTTGTGATACGTTCGCAACGTCCCCCCCCGGGCTGATGGATTGAAACGCCGTTGGCGTTCCCCGAATGGACATCCCACCCAGCCTTTGTTGCCCGCGCGGGAATCTCACCTGCGACATCAGCCTCACTCCGTTTACAATCTCCGCGTCTCGGCGGTTTATGCTTCCGCTCAGTAATCGTGCAGGTTGCGATTCATGGCCGGGGATTGGTAGGGGCGCTTGGGACCGGGGAGCAAATCGTCGCTGGCCGCCTCGGGGAATCGCCCCAGTCGATTGTCCCCAGTCTTGTAAAGCACCTTCCCCTCCTGGGTCACTTCGATCATGCGCGCCTGGGAAAATGGACAGCGAAGGAAGTATTGCATGAGGCGCTGGATTCCGTCGCGATCGCCCGCCTCTAGGCGCACACTCTGGTCAACGCTGAAGCCGGAGTGTTTCCACGAACGGATAATGGCGACCACCTCGTCGTTGATTTTGTCCACCGCCTGGAGCAGCGCGAACACCTCTTGCTCCCACAGTTTGAGGAACGATTAGAACGCCAGCTTGGGCAAGGGCACGAACGTGCCATCGGGCAGGAACACTCCTTCACTGACCAGCGCGTGAATGTGCGGATGCCAATGAATCAGATCTCCGAATGTCTGGATCGCTCCGACCATGCCCGGCACGCCAGCGGGCCGTCCACTGGTCGCCTGGTAAACCGTGCAGACGGTCCGCCAAGCGGCTTGACAGAGCGCGCCCAAAAACCGGCGGTCGTCGGGGAAGCAGAGCCGCAGTCGCTTGGGTATGGTGAAGGCGAACGGCCGGTGGGGGACGTCGGTGCAAACGTGTTGGGCGACCCAGGCGGCCCTCTCCCTCTCCAAGGTTCGTTTCTCGTGGCAGCTCGGACAGACGTAGCGCCCACGACACGAAAACGCGCGCGCGCGATTCGAGGAAGCCGTCCGGCTCGATCCCGGTTTTGCCGACGCCGAACATTTCCAAGCGTTCATCTGCCGTGATGAATTGTCGCGCGGGCTGCGTCTTCCGCTCGAGGCCTGGCCGGAGGCAGAGCACCACATCCAGCGCGCCCAGGAGTTGGCGCCCCAGTTCACCGCGATGAGCCACGCCCAATGGATGGCCCTGATCCATTACGAATGGGCGGGCAGCGAGGCGGAGTTCCGCCGCGTCATGAAGGAGGAACCCGTCGACCACCGTCGGCCGACCAAACTCGCCTACAGCGTGCTTATTCCTCAAGGCCGTTTGGAAGAGGCCCAATGCGAGGCGCAGAGCTCCGTGGAGGGCGAACCGTCCGAACGAGGCCACCGTCTTGTCCTCGCCCTCGCGCTTGCCTATGCCGCCATGGGTGACAAACCCGAAGCCCTGAGTTGGCTGGACGTCGCCTACAAGCGGCGGGATTGGGATCTGCTCCAAATCAATTGCGACTTCCGACTGGATTGTCTCCGTGGTGAGCGAAAGGTCGACGAGTTGCTGAAGCGGATGAATCTGGAGCCGTAATGCGGCAAGATTCTCGAATGGGGCGCGATGGTCGTGACAACGTTCTGGAGTGCGTGCGGCTTGCCGCCGCTTTGGCTTGCCGGACGGGCGCGGGTGATTGCGTGGGGAAGGCCCGTAGTGTCGCGCCGCAAAGCGGTAGCTCCGCGGCGCGGCGCGACCCCACTCCAAGACGCCTCGCGCCAGCCATCACGCGGCGGCCCCGTTCCATGTCGGCCTAACGCGGGTCCGGAATCGAGATTGGCATTGGCAAATCATCAATAAGTTGCAGAATTGCCATTCATGTGGATCGAAAGAACTTACGAGGACATTCTCAGGCAACCGCCGCCCGCGTTACGCCTCTTTCCGGTGTGGCTTTTTCTCGGTCCACGCCAGGTCGGCAAGAGCTCATTACTGCAACGCTGCGCCGGACCCGAACGTCGTCTGGTCAACTTCGATGACCTCGCGGTAAGGAATCGAGCCAACCAGGATCCGGTGTTGTTCGCCGCCGATCTCAGGCCGCCGCTCTTGCTGGACGAGATCCAGTACGCGCCGAGGCTTCTGAGCTTCATCAAGCGCTTTGCCGATGCGCCGACGGTTGCGCCGGGGGCGGTCTGGCTCACCGGCTCGCAGAGTTTCGACGTGATGCAGGGTGTCCAGGAATCCCTGGCCGGACGCGTGGCCATCCTCAACCTGTTCGGCTTGTCCGATGAAGAAAAGCGGTTGCGGGACCTTTCCCCCAGCGCGTATTTCGGCCAACTCTGGGCGACAACTTTTCCCAAACTCGCCCACCTCACGGATCCCGCCGCCCTGGACCTTTACCTTTCCAGCTATCTCCAAACGTATATCGAACGGGACGTTCGCGAATTGCTCGGCATCCAGAAACGTCGTGAGTTCGAGGTGTTTGTCCGCATGTGCGCCTTGCGCACGGCCCAAGTCGTCAATGTGGATGAGTTGGCCCGCGACGCCCGGATCGCACCAGGAACGGCCCGCGAATGGCTCAGCCTGCTCGAGGATAGTTTTCTGCTCCGCCTGATTCACCCTCATCATAGCAACCGAACCAAGCGACTGATCAAGAGCCCCAAACTCTACTTCCTGGACGCCGGCCTCGCCGCCTGGCTCGCCGGTTGGCGGGACTCCGAAAGCCTTCGCCTGAGCCCGTTCGCGGGGGCCATTTTCGAAACCCAGGTGTTCGGTCAGTTGCTCCGACACTTCCGACATCGGGCGCGCGAAGTCGAGATCACGTTCTGGCGAACCCGGGATGGTGACGAGATTGATTTCCTGGTCGAAGCGGCCGGACGAATTACGCCGGTCGAAGTCAAACTGGGAACACCCAACGGACGGGCGCTCCCCAAGCTGGATCGACTCGCCGAACCCAACTGGCGCACCGGGAAGGTCGTCTCCCTGACACACCTCGACCCCAACGACCCCAACCCGGACCGAATCACACTGGCGGAAGGCTGGGAAGCGGCTTCACCGCTCGCCTTAGGGTTCTTGGAGGGTCCCTAACTTAAAGGTCGCGAGCGAAGTGAATGCGCGTGGCCAGAGCCTCAGAGCCTGTGGAGGGTTTCATAAGCAGTGCGTTGTGCGTTGAGTAGATCCTCACCCGGATCCAAGCGCAAGCGCCGCCTACCCTCCGAATGGGTTTAGCACCAAGTCTTCCAAGATTGCCAAAGCTAAACCGCCCTTTCCGAGCCCTCCAAAAGGTCACCACACTCAACGCCCGCCAGTGGATGGATCGAAGTTGCTCGCGGCATCGACCGTGAGGCGTGTGCTCGCCCCTGTGGATCGATCCAACAAATAGAGGTCGGGATGCCCAGTGCGCTCGGAGACATATACAAGACGGCTCCCACCAGCCAGCCACGCCGCACTATGGTTTGACGAATCATTCGGTGTGAGTCGGGTCACCGCGGTTCCATCGGATCGCATCGCGTAAACTTGGCTACGTCCCTCGCGGTTGCTTGTAAAGGCAATCCACTGACCATCGGGAGACCATGTCGGTTGGGTGTCATCAGCTGTGCCCGATGTTAGCTCAACAACCCCAGAACCGTCGGCATTGGCGATGGACACATGCCAGTGGCCGTCGCGTTGGGTGCTGCAAACGAGGTTCCGTCCGCTCGGTGAGAAAGAGGGCCAATTGGCCTCTAGGCCTCCACCCAAGGGGACCAACCCTGTCCCGTCGCTCTTGACTGTGAACACTTTAGGTTTACCTCCCGCCTCTCCCACGAACACGACGTGAGTTCCGTCTGGCGTCCAACTCGGCTGATGGTCCACTCCCACCGAAGTGGTCAACCGAACCGGCGTTGCAAAACGAGCGGCCGACATCACATAGATCTCTGGGTTCCCATCCCGGTCGCTCACAAACGCAACCTGACTGCCGTCTGGTGAAAGACTGGGCTGTGTGTCCGAAGCCGTATGCGCGGTGAGTTGGATGGTGTAGATCGGCGGCGCGCTCCAGTTCAGACTGGCCTCCGCTACGTAGACATCCGGGTTCCCCTCCCGTGTCGAAACAAAGAGCAGTTTACCCAGGCTCTGTTGGGGTTGAAAGAGTCCGCTGAATTCCGATGTATTCCCATCGGTGTCGGTGACCGTGCCGTTGAGTCGAAAAGCGATGCCCACCAGGAATGGATCGAACCGCATCGGGATCCTGAAACGGCCTGAAGAAACGAGTCCCACGATCACGCTTCTCTCGCCCTCATCCGAAAAGTCCTGGAACACCTCCACTTGACTGCCGTCCGGGGCGTCCACTGATCCAATCAAAGTATCCCCGACAAACTCGGTGAACCGCGGTGGTTGTATCACCTTGTTCGCACCGTTTTCCAGCGCGATCCCTCGACCACTGTGGTTGAAGATCGAGTTGGCAAACAACGTGTTCCGGATTGTCGTCGGTCCATCCATTGAGACCCCGATGGTCCGATTCTGCGTGAGTTGGTTGTCGAACAACTGATTGTCCTGAGCCCCGCGTTCAAACCGTACTCCAACCCCCTCATTATCGTGGATTTGGTTGCGTTCGATGCGATTCCAGCTGGCAGCACTCAGGCGCACCCCCCGGCCGCCGGTCCGGATTTCGTTTCCGACAATCCAGTTGTGATGCGCTCCCGAGGCCACGGTTATGGCATCCTCCGTGCAACCGTTGAAGTCGTTGCCCTCAACCCGATTGGCAGTGGATTCACCTCCATTGAGCACAACGCCCGTGGGCTGATTCCGGATGATATTCTTATCGCCGGGGTTCATCCCCCCAATCACGGTGCCGCGGGCGTCCTGTACCTGAACGCCCGCTCCCTTCAAAAATAGAAACTGATTCGCGCGCACCCGGGTCCCCAATGCACCGTTCCGGATCACGATCCCGTCTAGACTCGCGGCGAAACTGCAACTTTGTATGAGCGTATCCGCCGCTCCATTTTCTACGATAACCCCCGTCGGTTGATTGGAGAACGTGGAGATCAAACAGTGCTGAACGACGTTCCCGGAACTGTTCGCCCCATTCACACGGATCCCCGCCAGTTTGTTCCCTTGCACAACCGTGCCCAGCACATTGGCGACCAGTGGACCGGTCTCGCCTCCGATGGCGTTAAAGCGTGCGCCGTCCGTAATCAGCAACCCCTCGCTGCCATTGTTAACAATCGTCGAGACGAGCACTTTGTTCCAACGCGTAGCCTCTCCACGCATCACTACTCCAGCCTGAGTGTTTTCTGATATCGTGAGATCCTCCACAACATTCTCCCAAGCCCCGTTTTCGAGGACAACGCCGTTGCGGTTATTCCGGATGGAACTCCTACCCAACGCGCCACCGATCCGGTTATGATCGGCTCCGGAGGCCACCAAAACCCCAGCAGCTCCATTGCCGTTCGAAGAGTTGAGTTCCAGCATATTATCGTAGCCTCCCAGAATGACGATGCCGTTCCCAACACAACGGCTCACTGTAACCTCCAACCGGTTGGTGCGTGCACCGCGGAGCACAACTCCATCCTCGCGTGCCTGATCCACGCGAAGCCCCGTCACCCGGTTGCCCGTGACCGTCTCACCATCCATCTCAAGCCCGATCAAGTCCTGGAACACCCCTCCTGACGTGCCACCTATCTGAAACCCGCTCGTCGCCTTTTCCAGTCGTATGCCGGCCTTCGCGTTGCCGTTGGTCGCAAACCCCGCACTCCCAATGATTAAGTGAGCCTGATCCGACAATCCCTTCGCCTCGGTAAGAAGCACACCATTTTCCCGGTTCCCTGAACAGGTGATCACAGCCTCAATCGTCACTGCCCCCGTCACCACAAGCCCATTCCCACCATTGAACTGACTCTCGATACTCCGCAGAATGTTGGATCCGTCATTCACTCCAAGCACTGTTCCACGTGCTGATTCAACCCGGATGCCATCCCCTCCGTTCTCCTCCGTCGAAAACTGCGGAATGCGAGTACCACGTACTCCCTCACCCGAGAGATAAACGCCGTGCAGCCCGTTCCCTCCACTCGAGGCATCCACTTGGTTGTTGAGCGCGTCTCCAATAATCGCCACGCCGTGCCCCAAGTTTGCGCTACCCCGCTTCAGACGCCCCGTGCTGGGATCCTTAATTGTCGTGAGCACGCTGACCGTGTTTCCTTCAGCACCGCCTGTCAGCGTGATCCCGTTCCCACGATTGCCATTCGCCCGTGCCACCACTCGGTTGAACTTTCCACCTGTAATGCTCACCGCGTCAGCTCGGTTGGTTTCAAATCGAGCCGCCTCCACAGTGTTGAAATCACCCTTGATCACGAGCGCCGTCTCAGGACAGTTTCGAAAACGAACGGATGAGGCGATCCGGTTGTAGTTCCCTTCGATCACGACCTGCCCCGTAATCACACCGTCCAGTTCAATCGTGTTGTAATGGCCGGTGATTCTCAACGTGCCGTTCAGGGTCCCAGTGCCCGTGATCGTATCGCCATTCCCACTGAGAGTAGCGTTGGATGTCACGTCTCCAGAGAGCACGATCCTGTCGTGGTTGACTCTGCCCACAGGCCAGCGCACAGGGGCCTTCGGTCCGTTGTCGGGGACAATAAAATCCCCTTCCTCCAGCACTGTTCGATCCAAACTCACCACCGTTCCGTTCGCCCCCACAGACACGTCTTCGTCATCAATCACCAGCGGGGCCTCCGCGCTGGCAAGCTCACAGGCGCGCGCGAACGGAAGCTGGCTCGCTACGTTGAGCGTAGCCCCCTGACTCAGCCCTGGGTCCACGGTGAACACCACACTGGCCTTGCCCGCGGGCGTCGCAATCGTGATCGGACCGGTCTCGGTTCCCAAGGGAACGGTAATCGCAACCTTGTTACCCCGAACCAATGGAGCCATGTTACGCCCATCCGGCATCGTCACCCGCAATGTGCCGCTTGCCTCTAGGACATTTGAAACATCGAACGTTACCGAAGTCCCCACGGGGCCGTGCTCCGGCAAATAGTTCTCAATAACCGGCGGGGTCAAAACCGTGAAGCTCGGGCTACGAGATTCCAACACCTTACCGCTCGTGGTGGTGTGCTGAATCCGAATCGGCCCAGTCACTGCCCCGGCCGGAACTTTCATCCGCAACACCCCACCCGTCCCATACTCCTTCTGCGTCGGCTCGAGGGTCGTCGTGCCTCGACCGCTGAACAGGACCTTGTCCGACGTCGAGCCACCAACCACCAACAACTCGACCTCCGTTCCTTCAAACGAACTGCCTCCAAAGTTGTTCGTCGCAGCAAAACCCACCGACGGAACCATGCTGCTCACATACAAGGTGTCCTCCACTTTGAAGCCCTTTTCACCCCGTCTACCGTGGGTCGATACAGACAGCTGATAATCACCGACGGTAACCGATTCTGGAACTTTCACCGTCAAGGTCTGAACCCCCGTCGAATCCGGGCCCACCACGGTGAGCACTGGGAGTCTGGCCAAATCATTTCCACTCAACTCCACCGCGTCGCCCGCTCGATCGCCACGAAACGCGCCCATGGTCTTGGGTCCTCGAAATGTCAGGGTCACCGTACCACCCGGCAAAGTCTGCGGAGGTGTGATCGCCAGGATCTGTAGTGCGAAGGGGTCACCGATCTGTATAAATCCGGTTTCCAACGCAGACTCGTTTACCATTCCACTCAGGCGTTGCGCGACCTGTCCAACCCCACCGATGACATCCGCAAGCTTCAGCGGAATACTCGCCGCTTTGGCCAGAGCAGCAACCCCCTTCAATGTCGCTGAACTGGTCTGGGCAAGCCGGTCCTTGTGATCCCTAAATTTGTCGAATAGCTCCTTCCCTAGAAACGCATGGAGATCGGTCACGAGTTGCCAAACATCCTTGTCCCCCTTCAAGACAGAAGGTGCTGACTTAGTGGCCTCAAGGAATGTCTTCACTCCTAATTCCTTCACAAGGCCACCCACATCTTCCTCAAACTTCCATCCGCCTGCGTCGATCATCACCCCCATGAGGTCCGAGACCGCCGTTAACGCGTTTCGAGCTAATATCGCGACACGTTCCTCCCACTCCGCCTCAGCCGCAAATACCGCCTCCTCGTCAGGCCCAAGCCCAGGCCCTATC
>Ga0172367_10007085_pt1 | contig 12948 bp, 20 predicted proteins | sample Lak10m_FD_114542 | JGI IMG/M metagenome (GOLD analysis project Ga0172367, IMG submission 114542) | Freshwater microbial communities from Kabuno Bay, South-Kivu, Congo - kab_022012_10m | ecosystem: Environmental > Aquatic > Freshwater > Lake | place: Democratic Republic of the Congo: South-Kivu...
AAATTAAAAACAAAAGGAATTTTGTTGATAGATTGATATTAAAAGAAAAAGAAATTGAAGAAGATAAAGTAGTTAATAAAACACCGGTGTCTGATGTGAATACGCCAGCATCTTCTATTATTAAAAAGAATTTACAGGCGCTTAAATCAATGGCTGAAAAAGAAGGATTAAGTGTTAATGATTTAATTAGATTGTTAAATAATGAATAGTCAATTATATAATAGAACCGCAAAACTTCCTGACACTCTAATGAAACATTTAGAAAAGTGTTTTAATTCAATTGAGTCTGACTCAAATGTTGAGGGTCACAATAGAAACAAAGATTTAAGAGAAAAGGGTATTGCAACTTACCAACAAATTAAAAGAATTAAAAATTGGTTTGACTCTTATAACGGAAATAAAGAAGATGCCCCATTTATATTAAATGGAGGTGACAGAATGAATGTGTGGTGTGATGAGGTTCTAAACGTATGGAGGAATAGCACTGAGGGCGGAAAGGAAATAAAAAAAGACACAGGAATGATGAACCAATATAACGATGAGCACACAAAAGACAATTTAAATATTGCAGATAAACATTCATCAACAGTGGATAGTTTAAAAGTTGAATCAATAAAAGAAGAAATAAATAGAATAAATAAACTAATAAAAAATATAAGTTATGGCAATACAAAGTGATAAATTAGATTTTTCGCAACCAGAAAACGAACTATCTATGATTGCAGAACAACAAAGAGCAAAACTTTTCCCAAGAAATGATTTTTCACCGGAAAGTGATAATTATTCATCAACACACCCCGATGCTTTAGCAAACGGAGATACAATTGGTAGAGGTAATGGGGTTGAGTTAGATGTTTATAGTGAAAATATTGGAACATCCACAGACGTTAATTTGAGAAAAGAAGAATTAAAGGTTAATAAGTATTCACAAAATAATCCTTACTACGTTGTAAAATAATGAAATTACTTGGATCATTAAAAAGTTTAATTACAGAAGTCGCAGCAATTGACGGCATGCAACGAGCAATTAAACAAAAAATGGTTATGGTTATAAATTATAACGATGATAAACCTGAAGCAAGAGGATTCAGAGGTGTTGAGCCTGTTTGTTTAGGTTATAGTAAGGCGGGAAATTTAGTATTAAGGGCGTGGGAAAGAGAAGGAGCTTCTTATTCGGCAGCAAAAGAAGGAAATATTCTTCCAGGTTGGAGGTTATTTAGAGTTGATAAAATATTGACTTTCAAACCAACGATGGATAACTTTACAGAAGTTAGACCAAACTATAATCCAAATGGTGATAAGTCAATGACAAGTGTTATTGTTAATGCAGTTTTTGGAAACGAAGAAGAAAATATAGCATAATATGAGTAATTTAATGGAAAAACTTGCTCTTTCTAAAAAAATAATGGAAAGACACGATGAGATAAAAAGAGGAGATGCAAGACCATCAACACCTATGGTTGAAAATTTTGATGCTCCAAACGCAGGGTACAATATTCCACAAGAGTATTTAAGTGAAAATATGACACAAAAAATGACAGACACCGCAGGAATACCAACACAAGATAGAATTGTTAATTCAAAACTACCTGACGAAATTAAAAGGTTGATGATTGAAAACCCTATTGAAAAACCTGATATGTCCGATCCAACGATCTCAAATGATATAATTGAGGGGGCACATAGACTAATGAAAAAAGATAAAGTGTCTGATTTTCCGCAAACACAAAAAATTGTTGAAAATAATATATCATCTAACATTAATATCGGTGATATGAAAAAAATGATTAGAGACGTGGTTAGAGATACTGTTAGAGATGTTGTTAGAGAAGAGTTAAAAGACGCGGGAATGTTAGTAGAATCAACTCAAAATGCAAACGAAACAATACAGTTTAGAGTGGGTCAACATTTATTTATTGGTAAAGTCACAAAAATCAAAAAAATAGAAAAATAATAAATAAAATTTAATTTTTTAATCCACCTCAAAAGGGTGGATTTTTTATTTTGTATTTATTATTATTTTAATAAAACAAAAAAAATGAGTAAAATTAGAGTATTGGTAACCCCTAGTGACAAAAGTGGTGTCGGAAAATTTCGGTCTATAGACCCCCACGTTATGTTACAAAATAATCACGGAGATGAATTTCACGTAGATATTGACTATGAACCAAAAATAAATGATCTAAACTATTGGAAGCAATATGATATTGTCCATTTCCATAGAAGTATTGGTATGGATTATGATTTTGCGCCGATTTTAATTCAAAAATTAAACGATTTAGGTATCGTAACAATTATGGACTTGGATGATTATTGGCTACCAACAAAGGAGCATCCCGTCCATCAATTAGTCGTACAACACAAATTGCACGAAAAGATTATGGCAAACCTTAAAGTTGCTCAACACGTAACCACCACAACATCTTTGTTTGCAAATGAAATTTCAAAATTAAATAAAAATGTTTATGTATTACCAAATGCAATAAACCCAAAAGAGCCACAATTTAATGCAACAACTGAACCGTCAGAAAAATTAAGATTTGGTTGGCTTGGAGGGTCATCACACCTTCACGATTTAAAATTACTTGATGGGACGATTGCGAAACTTTCACAGTATAGTGATAAGTTTCAAATGTATTTGTGTGGGTTTGATACAAGAGGAACTGTAACTGAAATAAACCCACAAACAAACGAGCAAAAACAAAGGGACATTAGACCTGAAGAAACGGTGTGGGCTAGATATGAAGAAATTTTCACAAATAACTATAAAATGGTCGATCAAAAACATAGAGAATTTCTGATGACGTTTAAAGACGAACCTTATGTGTCAGATATCGCTCCGTTTTATAATAGAGTGTGGACTAAACCCGTGACAAGTTATGCATCAAATTATAGATTATTTGACGTATCACTAGCTCCGATTAAAAATCATATCTTTAATAGGGTAAAATCACAATTAAAAGTTATTGAAGCTGGATTTTATAAAAAAGCAATTATTGCATCAAATATTGGTCCGTATACGATTGATTTGAAACACGCCCTTAAAAATGGTGAATTTACTGATGGAAATGCACTTTTAGTGGATGAAGTTAAGAACCATAGTGATTGGTCAAAATATATGAAAAAATTAATTGACAATCCGAATTGGGCTTACGATCTTGGTCAAAGACTGTATGAAACAGTTAAAGATACGTATGACCTTAATAAAGTAACTGCCGACAGAGCACAACTTTATTCAAGTTTAGTTAAATAAGATTTTAATTTAAAAACTAGTAAAATGATAAACATACCTATTACAAAAATTTTATTCTTGGATATTGAAACAGTTGGTGGATGTCCTGATTATGAGTCTTGTGAGAGATTTAATCCTGAACTTGCAGAACAATTTAATAAATATTTTGATTGGTTTTTAAAAAGGTTTCCTGAAGATAGTGGTTTGTTTAAGGATGAGGTTTTTGTTAAAAGAGCGGCACTTGTTCCTGAATTTGCAAAAATAGTTTGCGTGTCAATGGCATTTGTATTGGATAATGGTGAAGTTAAAAAACAAACATTCTCAGGTGATGATGAAAAAGAGTTATTAACACAAGTTAGAAACCTTCTTGATAGATGTCAAAAACTTGATTTTTATCTTTGCGGACACAACCTGAAAAATTTTGATATTCCGATGATTGCAAAACGTATGATTATAAATGGAATTATGCCATCAAAACTTTTACCATCATATGATACAAAGCCTTGGGAAGTAAAGGCTATTGATACAAAAGAAATATGGCAATACGGGGCATACACATCAATTGGTTCATTGGATCTTGTTTGTTCAACGATGGGAATACCAACACCAAAAGATGGTGAGATCACTGGAGATAAAGTTCATAATGCATATTGGGCAGATCAAAAACTAAAAGAAATTTCAGAATACTGCGAAAAAGATGTTGACGTATTAATACAGTTTATAAAAAAATTAAAAGAATTAGTGTGATGTTTGAAAATTTAAAAAACTTAAGAGAGGGGATGAAGACCATAAAAGATCTGAAATCCAAAATTAAAGATGTTGATATGAACGATCCGTCGGCAATGCTTGAAGCGTTTGGTCTAAACATGGAAGATTTGGAAAACGCATATATGAATATGACACCCGAAAAACAAAAAATTGTTTTAGGGTTTACAAGGTCAAACCAAAATGCGGTCACACCAAATTATGTATACCCAACAGATTCAGGATTTGATTTATACTCAACAAAAGAAATATATATCGAACCTTTTGGTAGAGAACTTGTACCGACAGGATTACATTTTGATATTCCTGAAAACTACGAAATTCAAGTAAGGTCAAAAAGTGGTTTGGCACTTAAACAGGGATTAATGGTTTTAAATTCTCCTGGAACTGTGGATCAGGGTTATACCGGTGAAGTTCAAGTTATCCTATTTAACACAACAAAAAATACAGTTAAAATTGAAAATGGTCAAAAAATCGCACAAGCAGTTTTATGTCCAGTATTAACAAGTAATTGGGTTGATATAAAAGAACTTGAATCTGTTGAAAGTAAAGATAGAGGTAGTAATGGTTTTGGTAGTACTGGCATATGAAAACAAGAAAAGAAATAGAAAAGGAAATTGAAAAAACCAAATCTGAAATTGCAATGTCAAATATGAATGATGGTTGGTGGAATAACTATATGGTTGAAAAATTAGAAAAATTAAATAAATTATTAGAAGATGATAACAATAGGGTTTTCGACAAGAAAGATTGATCCTTCATTTATTGAGATGTTAAAAAAGACTTCGGGAATGTCAGACCCCGAAGTTATTCCTTTTGAAAATAACGGAGAATATTCACTTACAGAAGCGTATAACAAGATACTTGATCAATCATCGAATGATATTGTAATTTTATGTCACGATGACATTTATTTTGAAAAAAATTATTGGGCTAAACGAGTTATTGAACATTTTGAAAAAAAGGAAAACTACGGAATTATAGGAGTTGCAGGAACAAAATACTATCCAAAATCAGGAATGTGGTGGGAAGTAAGTTCGGAGATGATAGGTCAAGTTTATCACCAACACGAAGGAAAAAAATGGTTATCACAATATAACGAACCATTTGGTAATAAAGTTATAGAAACCGTAATTGTTGATGGGTTGTTTATTGCAATTCATAAAAAAAGAATTAAGAAAAAATTTAACGAGGAGGTTGATGGGTTTCATTTTTATGATACAACATTTTGTTTTGAAAATTATTTGTCGGGAGTTAAAATTGGAACTGTTTCAAACATTCCGATAACACATTTGTCTATTGGTATGACAAATGAAAAATGGGAAGAAAATCGAATTAAATTTTCAGAAAGATTTAAAGATGATTTACCACAAATATTAAAAACGGATTTACCAATATTTGAAATAAATAAAAACCAACCCTTAGTTTCTGTTATTATGCCAGTCTATAACTATGGTAAAATGTTTCAAAAATCTTTAGAGTCAGTATTCAAATCCACTTATAAAAATATTGAGTTAGTTATTGTTAATGATGGTTCTACGGATGACTACGTATTAAATAAATTAAATACTTTAAAAGATCATCCGAATATAAAATTAATAAATCAAAATAATTCGGGACCTGCAAACGCAAGAAATACAGGAATTAAAAATTCAACAGGGGATTATATTTTACCATTAGATTCTGATGATATGATATCTCCTGATTATATACAAACATGCGTAAACATTATTAAAAAAGATACCGATATTAGTCCTGTTTATTGTGATACAAACCATGCGGGGGAAATAAATGGAGTAGAAGTAAGACCCGAATGGTCTAAAGAAAGACTATTACAAGGACCTTTTATTGTTAATTGTTCCATGTTTTCAAGAAAAGCATATGATTCAACAAATGGATATGATGAGACAATGAATGGGTGGGAGGATTACGATTTATGGGTTCAAATGATGGTAAATGGCTATGTTGGAAAAAGAATACCAAAACCTATGTTTAATTATTTTCACCACGAAAAAGATGGGACGGTGTCTACCAAAGCAAATAAAAATCCACAGGAACTTTATAACTATATAATTAATAAAAACTTAAAACCTGAAAATAATGTTGAATAATTTTTTTGATAAAATATATTGTGTAAACTTAGATCGAAGAGAGGATAGATGGGAAGAAACCGTTGATGAATTAAAAAAATGGGATTTATTGGATATTGTTGATAGGTATTCGGCAATAGACGGTAAGACTCTAAAAAATGAAACAAAAAAAATCAATGATGGGGAATTAGGTTTAGTTGAAACTCATATACAAATTATTAAAGAAGCAAAAGAAAAAAATTATAAAAACATTTTGATACTGGAGGATGATATTTTATTCACAGATGAAATAAAAAACCTTAATTCTTATTTTGAAATGCTGCCAAAAAAATGGGATATATTATGGTTTGGGGGAAATCATAACACACATATGGGGTTAACGATTGACAAAATAAATGAAAAAATAATAAGGTGTCATCAAACATACTCAACACATTGTATTGGATTTAACAATACCATTTATGATTTGGTTTTACTTTTATTAGAAAAAAGAAACAAACCTGTTGATGTTTGTTATGCAGATATACAAAAAATATATGATTGTTTTTCATTTTACCCCAGCATTGCATTACAAAGACCAAGTTTCAGTGATATACAAAATAAAGTACAAGATAATAGGTGGTTATTTTAAGTTATGATAAATACGTTTTTTGATAAAATATATTGCATCAATTTAGATGAGAGAATGGACAGGTGGGTTTCTGCAAAAAATGAATTGGAAAAAAATGGAATATATAACTACAAAAGATTTTCAGCAATAAAAAACGAAATAGGTCATTTAGGTTGTAGAGATAGTCATATAGAAGTGATAAAAGATGCAAAAAAAAATAATTATAATAAAATTTTAATACTTGAAGATGATTTTGTTTTTATTAACGATGATAAGACCTTAATAAATAATATTTTAACTCAGCTATCAGATCTTGATTGGGAACTTTTTTATTTTGGGGCTACTGTTCATTTGTATGATGGTAAATTGACTAAAGTTAGTGAAAACATAGTTTTAACAAATTTTGCATATACCACTCACTCTTATGCGATTAACTCATCCACTTTTGATTTCATAATTGATAATGCAAAAAACCACAACATTATTGACATTTTTTATAATGATTTTATTGTAAAAAATAATAAGACCTATATTAGTAATCCAATGGTGTGTTTACAGAGGGAAAGTTATTCAAATGTTGAAAATAAGTTTTCAAACTACGAATGGATGGTTGATTATTTTAACACTGCTCTTAATAGATAAAAAATGATATATTGTAATTTAAAAGGGGGTTTAGGTAATATGATGTTTCAGATTGCAACATCAATTTCATTGTCAATTGATAAGGATGACCAATGTAGTTTTCCTAATTTGATGGATCAAATAAACTATTTAAATAGTGAAAACACATATAATCCTAACTTAAATCACGCAAACGAATATTTAACAATTTTTAAAAATTTAAAAACTGTTAAAATAACAGATAACCCGTTTTACGTTGAGTATCCATTTCATTTTGATGATAAAATTTTACCCGATGGATCAGTTTTAATTGATGGATTTTTTCAGAGCGAAAAATACTTTTTAAAAAATAAAAGTGAAATTATAAAAACTTTTAATTTTGATGAGGTTTGTGGTGAATATATAAAAAATACTTATGATTTTTTAAATAAAAATACGACATCTATACATGTAAGAAGAGGTGATTATTTAAAATATCCGAACCATCACCCACCACAGACTTTAGACTATTACCATAGATCAATTGATATATTAAAAGAAAAAACAGAAGTATTTGTAATTTTCAGTGATGACATTTTATGGTGTAAAGAAAATATAAAATTAGACAATGTAATTTACATTGATCGGGAAAAGGACTATATTGAATTATATTTAATGTCATTGTGTGAAAATAATATTATTGCAAATTCTTCATTTTCTTGGTGGGGAGCATGGTTAAATAATAACCCTAATAAGGTAGTAATTGGTCCAAATATTTGGTTTGGTGATGCGATAAGACATAACACAAATGACATTTTACCTGAAAGTTGGATTAAAATATAAATTTATGGAAAAGATATACTCAAAAGTTGAAGAAGGGAAACTATTACACATCATAAATAGACTAAATGAAATTGAGGGGAGAACTGAGGTTGTGCCAGAAGACAATTTTATTCAATGTGCAACTCTTAAAATGGAAAATGGTAAAACTTTTCCACCCCATAAACATATTTTAAAAGATAGACACTATCCTGAGCAAATCGCACAAGAATCTTGGGTTGTAATTAAAGGTTCTGTAAAATGTATATTATATGATATTGACGATCAAATAATTGCAACTCCTATTTTATATCCCGGTGATGCAAGTTTTACTCTTTATGGTGGGCATACTTATGAAATTTTAGAAGATAACACAATTGTGTATGAGTATAAAACAGGTCCATATGAGGGTCAAAAATTAGATAAAACATTTTTATAAAACATATGAGATTTTCTATTGTTATTCCTACATGGGAACAATACGGTAAAGGTTCTTTTTTTCTAACACAATTATTAGATTCAATAAAAAATCAAACACTGAATGATTATGAAGTTGTGATCTCAGATCATAGTGTTAACGATGATATTAAAATCATATGTGAAAAGTATGTCACATTAAATATAACATATCTGAGAAACGAAAACAAAAGAGGAAATAGCCCTCATAATTTAAATTTTGGTTTACGTCAGGCAAAGGGTGAAATAATAAAAGTCATGTTCCAAGACGATTTTTTTATAAATTCAAAATCATTAGAATTAATTAGTAAAGAATTTAAAAACCATGAATGTAAATGGTTAGTTAACGGGTGCTGTCACACCACAGATTCAGTTAATTTTTATAGATACATGATTCCAAAATGGAATGATAAAATTAATGAAGGTATAAATACTATCAGTTCACCATCTGTTTTATCATTTATAAACGAAAACATTTTATATTTTGACGAAAATTTAACGATGCTTATGGATTGTGACTACTATTATTCACTTTACAAAAGATATGGACTACCTTCAATATTAAACGATTATTTGATTGCAAATACTTCGCATGAACATCAAATAAGTCAAATGTACGATAAAAACCTACAGGAAGAAATAAACTTAGTAAAACAAAAAAAATATGAATTTAGAGAATGATGGAGAAAGAATGGACATAAATTATTATGACATGAATTATGATAGATTTGATATGTATCAAAAATCACATTACAAAAGATACGAAATGGCAAAAACTCTCATGAAGGAGGATTACGTCGTTGCAGATATGGCATGTGGATCAGGTTATGGGTCATTAATGTTGTCAGAAAATTGTAAAGAAGTACATGGAGTTGATATTGATAAAACTACCATAGATGAAATAACTAAAAGGTATTCAAATGAAAGCAAAATAAAATTTTATAATAAAAATCTTTTGGACATTGATTTTGAAAATAAATTTGACATGATAGTTTCTTTTGAGACTGTTGAACATTTTGAAGAAGACGAATTGGACCTTCTTTTTTCTAAATTCCATAAATCCTTAAAATCAGATGGGGAGTTTTTATTTTCCACCCCTTATAATCAAGATAAAAACATCCATTCTATGAAATGGCACCGAACATTTTACATTACTGAAGAAAAAATTGATTCACTGTTAGAAAAATATTTTAAAGTCGAAAAAACATGGTACCAAGATTACCAAACACATAATTTGAATGAAGAAGGACATGTTAAACACTTTATAATCTGTAAAACTAAAAAAATATAACCCATGTATAAAGAAGACATTATAACCACAATGGCTAGTACAGGTTTTATGACCGACCCTAAATTTATAAGCGCATACAGTAAGTGTGAAGAATCAGACAATAATAGATTAATAAGTAGTACTTACACAATAAGATGGAGAATACACACCTTAATTTGGGCTGCAAAATATGCTTCTAAACTTGAGGGTGATTTTGTTGAATTTGGAGGGGGATTTGGTTTGTTCTCATCTGCAATTTATGACTATTTAAATTTTCAAGAGATTGATAAAAAATATTACTTATTAGATAGTTTTGAGGGATTAAGAGATGAAAACCTTTTACCTGAAGAAATAAGTTCATTAAAAAATTATAAAAGATTTGGTAATTGGTACGAAGAAATCAAACAAAAATTTAGCAAATTTGAAAATATGGTTATAGTTCCTGGATACGTTCCTGACACCTTAACAGAAATAAAATCAGATAAAGTGTGTTTTGTTTCAATAGACTTTAATTGTATGGAACCAGAAAGGGACGCACTTGAATTCATTTGGGGTAAGTTAGTAAAAGGGGGGATTATAATTTTTGATGATTATGCATTTCCTGGACACCACAACCAAAAAAACTCACATGACAAATTTGCAGAAGAAAATAATTGCTTAATCTATACCTGCCCGACAGGACAAGGGATTTTAATTAAGTCTTAAAAAAGATTTGAAGTGAAATCAATAAAAGAAAAAGACGTTATTGTTAATGACGATGTTTTTTTTAAACACTATCCGTATTTTATTGGGGAACACATCGCAATAGATAAAGGAGTTTATTGTACAACAAATATTTCAATTGGAAGTTATGTTCACATTAGCCCATATGTTACAATTATTGGAGGGTCTGAATCTAATTTTATATCAAAAGGGGTGAATAATATTATGTCAGGTGCAAGAATTGTATGTGCAAGTGATCGTTTTGACGGATCAGGTCTTTTTGGAGCCATGATACCAAAAGATCTAAAAGGAAAACAAATAAATGAACAAGTGGTAATGGAAGAATTTTCAAACATAGGAACTAATTCAATTGTATTACCCGGATCAATATTAAGAAGAGGAGTTTTATTAACCGCCGGTAGTTTACTTATGGGGGACACCGAAGAATGGGGGGTTTATAAAGGTAATCCTGCAAAATTAGTTAAAAAAATTGATCCTACAATAATATTGGAAAATGCAAAAAAATTAGGAATATTTTAATGGTTGATCAAAAGAAAAAAATAGTTTTACATGGTGGTGGATTTAGACACTCAATAAATGAAATAAACGACATGACAAAATATGTTGAGTGGTCATTAAATGTTGACGACTCTAACATTTGTATATATGTGGATGATGGATTACATAGCTCAACAAACCCATCAAAACAAAACTATGGATGGCTTCGTGAGTCCAAAACAATAATACCCGAATTTTATAGTTGGTGTGAAAAAAACATTGATTTGTTAAAAACAAAATTCATAAAGGTATTTACACATGACAAGATATTAACCGAAAAATCAGATTTATTTCAGATTGTTCAATGTGATGTAAAATCAGTGTTTGAAGACGGTGAAATATATCCTAAAACCAAATTAATTTCTATGGTCACTTCTAACAAAAATATGTGTAATGAACATAGATTTAGATTACAAATTTTAGAAAAATATCGAGATAAATGTGACGTTTTTGGAAGGGGGTATAAATTTTATTGAAAATAAAAAAGACGGGCTTAAAGATTATTGTTTTTCAATATCAATAGAAAACGCAACTTATTCAAATATGATCACAGAAAAAATCACAGATTGTTTTATGACAGGGACTATACCCATATATTTTGGTATTGATAATATAGGTGATTTTTTTAACAAAAACGGTATTATAATTTTAAATGATGATTTTAATATTGACGATCTTAGTTTTGACCTTTACTACTCTAAAATTGAGGCAGTAAAAGAAAATTATGAAATATCAAAAAAATTAATGTTGCCGGAAGACCTTATTTATTTGGATCACTTAAAATGAAAAATTAGTTTTATTTATTCATTTAAAAATTATTTTGATGAATTATTTTATAATAAAAAAGTTATGTCATTTGAAATTATAAAAGAATTTGAATCCGCAATATCTAATTTTTTTGGATCAAAATATGCGGTTGCCGTTGACTCTTGCACACACGGAGTTGAATTATGTTTAAGATTAACTAAATCGGATAAAATTAAAGTCCCCAAAAACACTTATCTATCTATCCCATTTCTTTCTCAAAAACTAAAGATAGGTTTAGAGTGGAAAGATGATAATTGGACTGATTATTATTATTTAACTGAAAACATTATAGACGCGGCAGTCCTATGGAAAAAAAATAGTTATATCCCGAACACTATGATGTGTTTATCCTTTCAATATCAAAAACATTTAAGTTTAGGTCGTGGAGGTATAATTCTTTTAGATAATGAAGAAGATGCTAAAAAACTAAAAAAAATGTCATACGACGGAAGACTACCTGACATTCCTTGGAGAGATCAGGATATCGATATGGTTGGATATCATTATTATATGACACCAGAAACTGCCAAATTAGGATTAGAAAAATTAGAAAACGCAATAAATACTGAACCAAGAAAATGGTCTGTGAATGATTGGCCAGACCTAACTCAAATGAAGATCTTTAAAAAAGAAGAAAATAACGTTTATATTTACGAATCGACAAATAACCCTAATATTATTAGAAGAAGGAAATTTTTAGAATATGGTCATTATGAATATTGTGAAATAAATAAAATAGATCCATTCTTACAAACAAAATAAAAAATAAATTTTAAAAAATGAACAAAATAAGAAAAGCGTTTATTACAGGAATTAATGGTCAAGATGGGTCTTACTTAGCTGAGTATCTGTTAGAGTTAGGTTACGAAGTTCACGGAATTATTAGAAGAAACTCAACCGTAGAATCACAACAAAGCAGATTCACCGATGATGTAAGAAATAAATTAAATATTCATTATGGTGATTTATTAGACCAAGGGGGTATTGAAAAACTATTAGATCAGATTCAACCAGATGAGATATATAATTTAGCAGCTCA
>Ga0172367_10007086_pt1 | contig 12947 bp, 14 predicted proteins | sample Lak10m_FD_114542 | JGI IMG/M metagenome (GOLD analysis project Ga0172367, IMG submission 114542) | Freshwater microbial communities from Kabuno Bay, South-Kivu, Congo - kab_022012_10m | ecosystem: Environmental > Aquatic > Freshwater > Lake | place: Democratic Republic of the Congo: South-Kivu...
AGGGGTTTTTTATTGGAATAAAGTGTAAAATAATAAAAAATAAATCATAAAAACACTACTACTTTATAAGATATGTTTGTTAGATCTATAAAAGAGTAAAGCATAAAACTGAATAAACCATAACGAAATACTAACCGAATAACTTTGAGTGCGGTATATCACTCTAAAACATTCATCCGTAGTGTCCTAACTAATATAGTAAATTAGTTGCCAGAACCAGACGAAGCAGCTGGTAAGGTTCGTAAGTGGGGGGAACATCTTTGGCCTAGAGTAGGTAATTTAGTGTAGTGTAACGGAGACAGTAAGAGACGATTAGTAATATAGTGTAGGAGGTAAGAACTCACAACTATATGAACTCTGAATGACTTTATAGGAAGAAGACTGTACATACTGGATCAGTTGAGTAGTATGGAAAAAATAGTAGCAACCCTTAACTGATATACTAATATACTGATGGAGTGAAGGGTTAGAAACTTTAAGAAAAACTTGGATATGTAAAAAATATTCAGTATCTTTGTATAAATTAAACAAACTAAAAAATGTTATGATAAGTAAAATTTATGAATCAAACTACTACCTTGATCAAACATACGGTAGGTTAGGTAGGAGTAGAAAAGAAATAGAATTAGATGAAGCAAGATTTATAGTGTATAATAATAAAGAAATAGAACACTATAAGTTGTTAAATCTCCTGCTTATGGAGGCAGGAGATTTACTTAACTCTTGGGAAATAGAGTTTATAAAATCAATATCAAAACAAAAAACACTAACTAGAAAACAAGTAGTGATACTGAATAATATAAAAACTAAATGTGGTATTGATGATAAACCAAGTAAAAAGAAAAAAAATAGTAAGAGTAAGAGTGGTAGATACTACAATACAAAATATCTTATAACTTCTGAACTAAAAATTGAACTAATAAAGTTATTGCATCTTCACATAAATAATTTAAAAAATGAAGACAAAGATTTTATAATAAGAGTATCAACCTCCAGTAGTATAACTGAATCAGAAAGAAATTATATAAAAAGACTAATACCCATAACTAATAAATTCTATAAAGTACTAAATTTTGATAGTAATAAAAGACATAATCTTGCTAAGGTGGGTTATAATAAAACCCACCTCTAAAGCAGATAGTAAAAAGTGAAGGGTTGAAAAACTTTATAAAATAATTTAATAAACTAAAAAACAAAAATGTATGAAAACTAAAAAAGACAAAAAAAGAACGTATTATGTGTATGAACTACTAAACTCAGAGGGTAGTATAGAATACATAGGTAGAACTACACTACCTAAAAAAAGAATGTGGCAACATACTAAACAAAGACCAATAAAAGGTTATGGTATGGGTAAATTTTATGGTAGAACTGATTTAATAATGAATATACTTCAGACATTTGATGTATCAACTCATGCATCTCATTATGAAACTGAACTAAAAATAAAAAATGGTATTCCACCTACTGAAAAAATCAATAGTACTAATAATGCATTGAAAAACTTTAGTGTAGAAAGAATACCAGTGTATGCATATACACGAGATGGTCAATATGTAGGTGAGTTTGTATCACAAGATGATTGCAGTAAAAAGTTAAACCTTACTAAATCATCAGTATCGTATGTAGTAAGTGGTAAAATAAAACATACAAAAGGTTATATTATAATTCGTAAAAGGGTAAGTTAATAATAACCACAATACTACTAACTTATATATAAAAATATACAGATATATAAAACCAAGATTATGCCAAAGTTAGTTTCAGTAGTAGTAAGAAATGGAGATTTAGTAAAAGCACTACGAGTATTTAAAAAGAAAGTAGAAAACTCAGGACACATCAAAGAACTACGAGAAAGAAAAGAATACACAAAACCTACTACTAAAAATAGGTTAATAAAGGATAAAGCAATCAGACTGAATCAGTTAAAAGTACAAAAACAAAAAGAAGCAGATGCAAAGAACAAAGTATAATATACTCCCTTCCTTTAAGAACAAGGAAGGGCTGCTTTCTGATGAAGATTACAAAAAGTATAATGATGAAAAAGAAAAAATTATACAAGAGTGTGGTGATGATTGGAAACTAAAACATAAAAGAATACTTGAATTGGCATTGGAACCAAATGGGCACTACCAAAGATTTATTTGGAATCATGTACCAGAGTTTGAAAGAGTAAAACAAGAAAGAAGAGCAAAAGGAAAGGTAAAAACAAGACACTATGATTAAGATACACACAGTAGATGAAGAAACACTAATACTTGAATTAGAACCAACTAAATACTACCAAATGTGGAATAGCTGGGAATTGATAAAACACTTGCAAGATGGTGTAAATAAGATGACGTTTGAAGTAGAAGATTTCCCAATAAAAAAAGAAGAACTATTAAAATTAGCAAAAGAACTAAAAAAATAAGTTATGATGATAGAGTTAGTAATACCCACGATGTGTAAATCACCACATCTAAAAACAATGCTAAAGAGGTATGAATCAAACCCATACATCAGTAGAATACACATCATAGACAACTCGTGTGGAGAGTTTGTAAAAGAATACAATACAAGTGAATACTTTAAATTGGAACTCACTACACCCACTCAAAATTGGTATGTCAACCCATCGTGGAACTATGGTGTAAGTAGATGCAAACTAAACTCTATAGTAGGAATATTAAATGATGATATACTATTTGATGATGATGTATTTGAGTATATAGTATATTTCTCTGATGAAATGGGAATACTAGGTATGCATTCAGATAATTTCCTAACTACTGAAAAGGCATACGAGATGGTAGATATACCACACCACATCTACGGGTGGGGAACGATGTTCTTTATAGAAAAAAGGGATTGGGTGCCAATACCTGATGGGTTAAAACTATTCTATGGTGATAGTTGGCAGTTCGGAAATAGTGTAAAGTGTAGAGCATTACGAGGAGTACCGATGAAAGAGAGTAGTATGCATGCAACTGTATCACATGCAGATTTGATTGATGAATTCAGGAATATACACGAGGAAGATATACAAAATTGGGATAGAATAAAAAAAGGGGAACTTATTTAAGAACCCCTTTTTTATTAAACAAACAAAAACTAAAAATGTATGAATAAGACGCGAATAAAGGAAGGGAGTAAAATGGCACTATTACAAACCCTGCGTCCATAATACTATATATAATAATATAAAGTGGTTAATCTATACCACAAAATAAATAAAAATATATTTGGTATATGAGTCAGACAATACAATATCAGGTTCAGGTAGATACTGGCAATTCGGTAAAAACACTAAATCAGTTAGAAACTGAATTAGCCGATATAAACGAGCAACTAAGAAACGTTGCACCCAATTCAGATGCATTCAAAGACCTATCCAAACAAGCACAGGAAACAACTAAAAAGATTGATGGAGTAAATAAATCAATACAAGGTATAACTGGCGAGGATAAGATACAAACCATAGATGGTGCATTAAAAACACTTGCAGGTTCGGTACAAGGTGTAGTAGGTGGATTGGGATTATTAGGTATAGAATCAGAACAATTTAAAAAGTTTGAAGAAAGTGCTGCATCTGCCATTGCATTCGGTATGGGTATAAAGGATGTGAGTGAAGGAGTAGGACAACTTGCAAGGTCACAAACTGTTGCCACTGCTGCAACTAAAATATCTACCGTTGCTCAAAAGGCATTCAATGCTGTAATGTCCATGAACCCAGTGGGTATATTGATTCTTGCATTAACTACTGCAGCTGCATTGATAATTGCATTTAGAGAAAAGATAATTAACTTTATAAAAACTGCATTAGGACCATTAAGTGGTATAATAGATACAATTGTTGCAGGTTTCCAGGCATTGGGTGAAGCAGTAGGTTTAGTAGATGATGCACAAACTGTTGCTACAAAGAATGCAATAAAAAACTTAGAAAAACAAATTCAGTTAGAAGAAGCTGCAGGTAATAATACCTTAGAGTTACAAAAGAAACTTGCTGCAGAAAAAAGAAAATTATTGGAACAAGGTTCTGATGAATACGAACAATCCCTTCAAGATGAAGCAATACTAAATGCTAAAATACAAAAGGAAAAGGAAGATGCCGAACAGGCAGCTGCAGATAAACAAAAACAACTACGAGATAAGGCAATAGAGGAAGAAAAGAGTAGATTAGAAGCGTATAAAGCATTATACCAAAAGTTAAAGGATGAAGAAAAGGATATACTTGCAGTAACCGAACAACAAAAGTTAGATTTAGAAAAGGAGAGAGGACAACAAGAAATAGATGCCTTAAAACTAACTGAATCTGAAAAACTCAAAGTACAAGAACAATTTAATAAGAACTATGAACTCAAACAACAAGAGTTAAATAAGGTTCTTGCAGAAGAAGCAGATACAAAGAAACAAGAAGATATACAAAGGGAAAAGGATTTACAATTAGAATTACAATCCCTTCAGGCATCAAGAACTGAAACATTATTGGATGATGCTGAGGCAGAGATACAACTGACTACTGAAAAGTATAAAAGATTAATTGATGAAGCAATTAAGAACAACCAAGAAATAACCACATTAGAAGCACTAAAAGAAGCAGAACTAAATAAAATAAGAACTGATGCTAGTATTGCAGAAGATGAAAGACTAAAAGGAATAAGTGATAAACAAAGACAAGATTTATTGGATAATATCCAACAAGAGTTTGATGCTGCACAAAGTAAGATAGAAATACGAGCAATGGTGGTAGATGCAATATCACAAATCGCAGGACAAGAAAGTGCCGTTGCAAAGGCTGCATTCATTGCTCAACAAATCATACGATTACAAGATTTAAAGGCAACTGCAACTGCTGCATTACAAAAACTTGCCGTAGATCAAGGTAGTGCAGGTGCTGCCACTGCAAGAGGTTTTGCAGAAACTGCCAAAGTAGGTTTCCCACAAAACGTTCCACTATTGATTGGATATGCTGCACAGGCAGCTGCAATTATTGCAACTATGGCTAAGGCATTTGGTAAGGCAAAAGGTGTTGCACAATCGGTAGGTGGTAGTGGAGGAGGAGGTAGTATAACTTCTATATCTGCACCAGCAGTTCCATCAACACCAACTACACAAACACCATTTGCAACACAAGTACAAGCAAACCAAGTGGGAATGGGTAATCAACAACCAATACAAGCGTATGTGATTGAAGGTTCAGTTACATCTGCACAAGAGGCATCTGCTAAGATAAGAATGCGTAGAACAGTAGGTTCATAATTTAACCACACCTAACTTTTATATATATTATTTGTATGGAGTATAAATCACCTCTTATTATTGGGTTAGAGTTAGATGAATTTTCTGATGAGTCAGGAGTTGATGTAATTTCGTTAGTAGAACAACCTGCAATAGAATCCAACTTTCGGTATTTTAACAAACAAAAAATGGAATCCTACTCGGACTATCCTGATGCTGTTTCCAATAATGCCAAAAAAGGTATTGAGTTAAATGAAAAAGTAGGAAATAAGTGCGCAACCCAAGTAGGCAAAGTTCGTGCACAACAACTGGCAGGTAAAGAACCCATATCAGTAGAAACTATAAAAAGAATGTATTCCTACCTATCTCGTGCCGAAGAGTATTACGAGGAAGGTGAAAATGAAAAATGTGGCACAATTTCATTTCTACTTTGGGGGGGACTCGCAGGGAAACGATGGTCTGAATCAAAGTTAAAAGAACTTGGATTATTCCAAGGTGATGAATACACCGATGAAGAATTAGCTGATATACTAATAGAAGACTACTTCTCACACAAGTATATAGAAGATTTACCATCAGATATACAAGATAAATTATATGATGCGTTGGTGAGTAAAGGAGAGACTCAAGAAAGTTTAGAAGCAGATGGTTGGGTACTAATGAAGGAGGAACATCAGTTCACAATCTCCTCAAAACCTGACCTATCTTCCATACAAGACTACGGCTCATTTAAGATAAGATACAAATATACTGGTCCAAAAGATTCTAAAAACAGAGATTTTTGCAGAAAGGTATTGAATGCAAACTTGGTATTTAGAAAGGAAGATATAAACCAACTAACCATAAGTGGAGAGAACCAAGAGTTTGGTATATATGATATATTTACCTACAAAGGTTCATATGGTTGCAGACATTATTGGACACAACTAACATTCCAACAAGTGGGTGATAAGGAAATAAAAACCGAACAGCAATCAATTGATGCTGCAACATCGGTAAATCCTATACCTACTATGAATAGAAACCCAAATAATTTTACCCACACATTTGCAAAAGATTCTGTGGATAGACAACTTATAGCAGGGCCACTTATGGTTCCAAATAAGACCATATACCGATATGATGATATGATGGGTGAGTATTGGGTATATTTTAGTAAAAAGACCATTGAAAAACTTGCGTATAAGTTTATGATGGATAAAAATCAGAGAAATACAAACATACAGCATTCAGAAGATATGTCTTTAAATGATGTAATACTTGTAGAATCCTGGTTAGTGGAGAACCCCGAGAAAGATAAATCCTATGAAATAATGGGTGAAACTTACGAGAAGGGAACTTGGTTTGGTGTAATGAAAGTCCAAAACACTTCAGTATGGATGGAGTGGGTAAAGACAGGAAGAGTAAAAGGTTTTAGCGTGGAGGGCTACTTCGCGGATAAAATCATTAACAAATTCCACAAACACCAATTTTACTACCGAACTACAGCAGGAGGAACGGACATCGTAGTAGATGAAAAGTCCTTCGTAGTTTTTATATTAAAAGATGGGGAACGAGTTGCTATACTACCTGATGGTGTATATGAACTAACTAATGGGAAGACATTAGAAGTTATAGACTCCAAGGCTAAAGAGGGTTCGTTCTAAATCAACTATTTAAAATTCAAAGGAGAATTATTATGTACTCACAACTAAAAGAATTAGTGAAAAAAAGATTCAACTTGGTGGATGCACCAGTAGAAACTGAAATGACTGCAGAACAATCTTTTGGAGAAATCAAAACAGCTGATGGAGAACTTACTTTGGTTTACGAAGGAGAAGAACTAGCAGTTGAATTACCAATCTTTGTATCAACACCTGATGGAAACATCCCAGCCCCTGATGGGGAACATTTGTTGGAAGGTGGAGTTAAAATTGAAACCGAAGGTGGTGTAATTAAAGAAATTTCCAAAGAGGAAGAAGTTGAAATTGAAGTTGAAGCTGAAGAGGAAGACAAAGTTGAAATGGAAGATGAAGAAAAGATGGAAGATGTAGTAGTGGAAGGTTTACCCGCAACTGTTGCACCACAAATCGAAGAACTCATCAGTGCAATCGCCGAGGTAGTAACCCCGATGATTGAAGAAATGAAAAAGGAGATAGAAGAAATGAAAGCTCAGTTTAACAAAACTGAGCAAAAAGTGGAAACATTCTCAAAAGCACCAGCAGTTGAAAAAACAATTGCAACAATCAAATCAAAAAATGCTTCACAAGTAAATGTAGATTATAAACCTATGACTAGTGATAAGGCAAAACAATTTGAATATTTAGTAAAATTAAGAACAAAAAAATAATCAAGGAGATTAATTAATTATCATGGCAGGATTTAATGTAGCCGCATTGGCTAACTTTAACAACGAATTGGCTGGCGAATTATTAGTAAAATCAGTAATTGCTGGTTCTACTGCAGAATTCGTAACAGTAAAAGAAGGTATTAAGTACAAAGAACCTCTGAACCTTCAAGAAATAGATTTAGTAATCCAAGACGGATTTGGTTGTGTATCAACTGAATCAGGATCAGTGACATATACCCAAAGAGATTTGGAGGTATGCCAGAGATCATCCCACGATGGATTATGTTTAAGAGATTTGGATAAGAAATATATTGGACTATTGGGTTCAGAAGGTTCTTACCAAGAAACTTATGCATTTGCAACAGAATATGCTAACCAACTAGTGGCAAACTTCCAAAAGAAGAATGACCAATTTATTTGGACTGCATCAACTGGTTCAGGTGCATGTATATCTGGTTTGAATACAATTTTGGCATCAGGTTCTGCTGCTACTTTCGTATCTTCATCAGCACCAACTTCAGCTAACATCCTTTCTCAAATTGATGCTCAGTTGGAATCACTAAATGTAGATGTGCAAGACAGAGATGACTTGACTACATTTATGTCAATCGCTAACTTCAGAAAGTATATCGTAGCATTAAGACAAGCTAACAACTTCTACTATGACCCAAGTTCAGTAGAAAATCGTGGTTCATTGCTATCTGCTATGCACCCATTTGCTAACTTACGAATCGTAGGTACAGTAGGTCTACAAGGAACTGATAGAATTGTAACTGGTCCTGCAAGACACATCGTAGTAGGAACTGATTTAGTATCTGATTTGGACAACTTCCAATTGTGGTATGATATTAACGATGATAAGTTAAAACATAGAATCGTTACTAAATTAGGTGTCCAAGTAGCATACCCTGAGTTCTGGGTTACTAACAATTTATAATTTAAACTGATAAAGAAAAGGAGATAAAATATGTCATGCTCAATAACTAGTGGATTTGCACTTGGATGCCGCGATAATACCGGAGGTATTAAGGCAATTTATATCCTTTCTGGCTCTGTAACAGCAATAACTGAAGTCAACAACGAGATTACAGATATTACTGGCACAGGTGTATTCTATCAGTTTGACCTTCAAAGAGGAACATCCGATTTTACCGAGACCATCAATGGCTCAACCGAAAATCAGACCGTATTCTATGAAGCAACTATAAATGCAGCATTCGCTAAATTACAAACTTCTACCCGAAACCAAGTAAAAGTACTTGCTAAAAACCCAGATTTAAAGATTATTGTTGAAACCAATAATGCAGAATCAGGTAGTAAGTTCTTCTATGTAGGTAGAGAGCACGGAGCAATTTTGAATGCCGGACAAGGTCAGTCAGGAACAGCGTTAGGAGATGCTAACGGATATACTTTAACATTTAATTCACAAGAACCTTCACCAGCAGATGCACTTGCTGATGTGGTTTTAAGTAGTGCATTAACAGGTATAACCATCGCACAATAATTTATATAATAGTAGAGAAAGGGGAGTAAAACATACTCCCCTTATCTCTATATTAACGGCTAATAAGATATGATTACATTAGTAACTGGTAGTAATACAATCAAATTTGATAAATACATAGAGGATACAACACCAAGTGTAGTACAAGGGTCGGTATATCATATTGTAACATATCAAACATTGGCCAATGATACAGGTTCAGCAGGTATAACTTATACTACTGCAGTAAATGAATCAAACCCAAGATGGACGAAACTACAATTTACAATTAGTTCATCTACTGAATATACAAATGGAATAGTAGAAGGTTTACCAGGAACTACCTATGATTTAGAGATATGGTATGGACCAATCATACAAAGTTATGTATGGGGTGCATATAGTGAAACTTGGAGTGGAACACCGATACTATGGAACGATCCTTCAACTGCAACATATGAAGGAATAGTTGCCACATCAGAATTAAGATATAAAGATAGAATCTTCGTTTCCAGTTCAGTAGAACCAAACGAGATCGTATATAACTCATCCAACGAGGTGGGTAGATTTATAGTATATCAAGGATAATATGGAAAATAAGAATTTAAGAAAACACAAACTAACCGTAATACCAAAGTATGGGAACTACTACTATCCAAGTGGTAAGGTGTTTGAAGATGATAAAGGAAAAGTGGTATATTATGGTGAATCAAATGATTTCCCACAATATGTCATAGAACTATTTAACAAATCAGCTACAAATGCAACTGCCATACTTGCAAAACGAGATGGTATAGTAGGTAGTGGTTTAACTTCTGAAAAGCCAGAAATACTTGATTATGCCAACCGAGATGGTGAAAGTTGGAATGACTTATTTAAGAAAGTAGCATATGATAAGGCATTATTTGGTGGATATGCACTGGAAATAATCTGGTCAAATGATAGAACCAAAATAACTGATGTATATCATATTGACTTTTCTTATGTAAGAGCAAAACAAATGAACGAAAGGGGTATTATACCTGGATACTATATCTCATCAGAGTTTGGTATGAAAAATAGAATAAGAGTAAATCCAGATGATTTACTATATATCCCTAGATTCAATAAATTAGATAGAACATATCCAAATGCAATGATATATGATTGTGGGTATAGACCAGGTATGAAATACTACCCACTACCCGAATATATGGCAGGTCTGAATATAATTGCATTGGATTCAGAGATAGATAATTTCCACAAAAATAATATAAAAAATGGTCTTGCACCATCCTTATCCATCACAACATTTACGGATGCAGATGAAGAGGAAAGGGACATAATTGAAAGACAACTACGAGATGCATATGCAGGGTCTGACAATGCAGGTTCGTTGATTTATATGGATGTGGCAAATAAAGAACAAGCACCAATTATTACACCTATTCCACAAAATGGAGCAGATGGATACTATACCACAGTAAATGAAATGGTGATGCAAAAGATATTAACATCACATAGAATAACTTCCCCAATGCTTGTAGGTATAAAAACCGAAGGACAATTAGGGGGTAGAACTGAACTACTTGATGCATACGCACACTTCCAAAAGACGGTTATTGAACCAATGCAATCAGATATACTATCCACTTTTGATTATATCTTTAAGTGTAATGGAATAGATGCAATGCTGGGAGTAGAACAAGTAAGACTATTTGAAGATGGTGAAAAGATAGATGTAGTAACATCAGTAGATGCTGAGAGTGGTGAAGATAAAGTATTGGAAAAAGAAATAATTGAATCAGTAGATGAACTAAAAGGAGATCAAAATGCAGAATACCCTATTGCTAAGTGAGGCAAAACTAAAAAGATTTACGGATATAAATAATGTTCTTGATCCTGACTTATTGCGTTCAACAATACGAGAAGCACAAATAATCCATTTGACTCGTCTACTTGGAACAAAACTATATGATAGAATTATAGATGATGTAGATACAGGAACTATTGGTGGAAACTATAAAACACTTTTGGATGATTACATCCAAGATGTACTACTATACTTTTCATACTACGAGGCATTGGAAGCCATTTATTTAAGACCAAGAAATAATGGATTATTACAACCACAAGGTGGGGATAATGCACTATCGGTTGATATGCAGATGTATGATAAGAAAAGAACATCAGTAAAAAATAAGGCTGAATACTTTGCAGAAAGACTAGTGAGTTATTTATGCTTTAACAATAACTTATTCCCTGAATATGGAACTGAAACTAATGACGATATATACCCTGATTCCTCAGTGCAATTTAAATCACCAATCGTATTTAGAAGAACGATACGCGAAGATATAGAAAGAATGGGTATAAAGATAGTTAATTCAAGATACAAGTACCTACCACAATAAAAAAGAGTATAAAATATGGCTAATTATAATTTAACATCACAAAATATATCATCATCTTTCCAACAATTGTTGCAGAAGAATGATGATAATGGATTTTTGGTAAATGGAACTGGTAGTATAGTACAAGGACTAACTATATCAGGTTCGGTTTCGGCATCACAATTCTTTGGAGATGGTAGTGGATTGAGTGGTGTATCAACTAATACTGGCTCACTACTACTAACTGCTTCATTTGATAATGGTAGTAGAAACTTGACTTTTACAAAAGGTGATAGTTCTACCTTTGCGGTAAATATACCTGATGATAGTGGTAGTGTTATACCTCCTGGCACTGTATCAGGTTCATCACAAATCAACTACCCACAAATTAGTAATATACCAAGTGGTATAGTAAGTGGTAGTTCACAAATTACACCTTTACTCCCTAGTGGGGTTGTATCGGGTTCTACGCAGGTCTTGGGTGGTAGTGGTATAGTATCATCATCTACACAAATCAACTACCCACAAATTAGTAATATACCGAGTGGTATAGTATCATCATCGGCACAAGTAGTGGGTATATTGAATAGTGTTAATAACTTTACCCAATCGCAAGAAACCTATAATACTAATAACGATACAAAGTGGAGTAATTTAGGTTCTCAATCAGGGTCATTCATAACCGAAAGTGAAACTGGTTCTTTTGCAAGAACTGATGTAAATAATAACTTTGGTGGAACACAAACATTTAATAACATTGCAGTAAATGGTACTGCATCATTTGCATACGTTCAATCAGTAACTGGTTCTGCTAAAGTTATTGGTGATGCATTCATCATCCTAAACAACAATACACCAACTGAAAGATATGCTGGTGTAGCAGTACAAGACTCGGGTTCTGCAGGTGTAACTGCATCATTCCAATTTGATGGTGGAAATAACGATTGGTTCTACGAATACTCTGATGATGGTGGTGTAACAACAGAACACGGAGTTGCCTTATTTGGTCCTGAATATAATACAAAGGGGACACCAACATATCCTACAAATAATAGAATACAAAAAGGAGATGGAGGACATCATATCTTGGATAGTAATATATCAGATGATGGTTCAAATGTATCTATAAACTCCAATACACAAATAACTGGTTCGTTATTGGTAAATGGTCAACCACCACTAATCAATTCAGATATAGTTGCATTGAATGATTTTACTACATCCCAAGTTTTAATAAATGGTGGAGTGAATGCATTTACTGCTAGTGCGAGTGGAAGACTAAACAACATAGAACTAACTACACAATCACTACAAACCCAAGTAAATGGATTGAGTGGTTTGACTGGAAGTTATGCAACAACTAGTTCTAACACATTTGTTGGTGACCAAGTAATCACTGGTTCATTGACTGTATCAGGTTCATCAGAGTTTGATTTGACAATTCAAGGAAGACAACTCATTACTGGACCAACAACTGGCGAAACACCACAATTACTAATAAGTGGTAGTGATTTTAATAATAGAATTGGTAGAAGTTCAGTTG
>Ga0172367_10007088_pt1 | contig 12946 bp, 11 predicted proteins | sample Lak10m_FD_114542 | JGI IMG/M metagenome (GOLD analysis project Ga0172367, IMG submission 114542) | Freshwater microbial communities from Kabuno Bay, South-Kivu, Congo - kab_022012_10m | ecosystem: Environmental > Aquatic > Freshwater > Lake | place: Democratic Republic of the Congo: South-Kivu...
CGAACTGCTTAGAGCCGGGGGTCATGAGGTAATTGCCCTCGGGACCAAGGAGGGGCTGGAGAGGACACTGGTCCCTGAGCGCGGCTTTCGTCTCGAAACTATTGCGAGGCTGCCACTACCGAGAAAGTTTTCTCCCATGGCGCTGGTGTTTCCATTTCGGCTTTTGTCAGCCAGCCTGTCAGTCGCATCGATTATCAGACGCGAAAAGATTTCGGGAGTGGTTGGCTTTGGGGGATACGCCTCCGCGCCAGCTTATCTAGCAGCATTCTTGACGCGAACACCGCTGGTTATTCACGAGGCCAATGCCATAGCTGGCTTTGCTAATCGACTTGGTTCAAAACTCACCAAGTTCGTCGCGGTTTGTTTCCCAAACACCAATCTGACAAGTGCGGCAATCGTTGGTATGCCCATCAGGCAAGAATTTGCCAAGATCGTTGCCGGCTATAACAAGGGCCAGGCAAGAGTGGAACTCGGGCTTGACCCAGCTTCGCCAACCCTTTTGGTAACCGGCGGTTCCCAGGGGGCCAGGAGCATTAATCACGCGATTGAGGCCAGTCGGAAGCAGCTCGCTCAGGCTGGTGTGCAGGTACTTCATATTGTCGGCGGAAATTCTGAGTATCCCGAAGAAGTCTCGCCCGGTTTCATTCGAATGCGCTACTGCAGCTCGATGGAAGCAGCAATTGCTGCCAGTGACCTAGCTGTCTCTAGAGCTGGCTCATCGACGATTGGGGAGTTTACGGCCTGCGGTCTGCCAGCCATTTACGTGCCCTACCCGGTTGGCAATGGAGAGCAAAGACACAACGTAAAAACGGTGGTTGAAGCAGGTGGCGGTGTGCTGGTTGAAGATAGTGACTTCACGCCTTCGTATGTTACTGAGCAGGTAATCCCAATGATCAGCCATATGCCGACGCTAAGTGAAATGAGCAAAGCTGCGAAAAGCGTTGGAGTAACCAACTCGGCCGAGCAGCTTAGGGATCTTGTGCTGCAGGCGGTGAATACTTAGACGGTGATAAAGCCTGACTATTCCGTTGCTATTCCAAAAGAGCTTGGCCACGTGCATTTCATTGGTATCGGAGGCTCGGGCATGTCTGGCATTGCACGCCTGGTCCTGGGGATGGGAAACAAAGTCAGCGGCAGTGATGTCAGAGAAAGCCCCAACACCAAAGCGCTGCGCGAGCTTGGTGCAGGAATCACAATTGGCCACGACGCGGAAAATTTAAAGAATCCTGACACGGTGGTATTCACCAGCGCTCTTTGGCCTAATAATCCGGAGTATCTGAAGGCAAAAGAGCTCGGAATCCCAACGCTTCACCGCTCAGCGCTGCTGGCACATCTTGCCTCTAGGGGCAATTTGATTGCGGTTGCGGGCGCTCATGGTAAAACCACCACCACGGGAATGATCATTACCGCTCTGAATCGACTGGGAGCCAGCCCGAGCTTTGTCAATGGCGGTGTAATTGCCGAGTATGGGGCATCGAGTGCTTTTGGAACCGGAAGTGATTTTGTTATTGAGGCCGATGAGTCTGACAGTAGTTTTCTTCACTACGACACTTCTGTTGCAGTTATCACCAATGTTGATCCAGATCACCTCGACCACTACGGCTCGCTGGAGGCATTCCAGGCAGAGTTTGCCAAATTTGCCAACTCGGCTAAGACCGAAGTGATTATTTCCGCGGATGATTTAGGCGCAGTGGCAGTGACCAAGCTCCTCACTCACCAAAAGGTCACTACCTTCGGAGAGTCAGCGAGGGCTGACTTCCAGCTCAGTGAAATTGATGCCAGCGGACCCGTGGTCAGCTTCAAGATCGCAAGGCTTGGTATTTCGGAAAGAGCAGTTCTCAAGATTCCTGGACACCACAACGCCCTCAATGCAGCTGCTGCCACGGCGGCGGTGGTTGGACTGGGCTATGGACTTAGCGAGACAGTCAAGGCGATTGCCAGCTTTGGCGGGACTGAGCGCAGATTTGAACTGCATGGCGAAAAACGCGGGGTGAAGGTCTATGACGATTTTGCTCATCACCCGACGGAAGTTGTAGCAGCGCTCAAGGCTGCGCGAGCTGTGGTCGGTAAGGGAAGGTTAATCACTGTCTTCCAGCCCCACCTATTCAGTAGGACAAGACTCTTCGCTCAGGAGTTTGCAGATGCTCTGCTGCTTAGTGACGAGGCAGTGGTCACTGATATCTATCCAGCCAGAGAGGACCCAGAGCCTGGGGTCACCGGGGAGATGATTGCAACTCGAAGTCAACGTCCGGTAAACATGCACTACGTGCCGAGGTGGGACGATGTTCCGATGGCGGCGGCAGCGCTAGCCAAAGAGGGTGATTTCATCATCACCATGGGCTGCGGAGATATTTACCGAATGGTTCCCGATCTTCTTTCCGCTTTGGAGAAGTAGTTGAAGAAAACAGATCGCGAGCTTATTCGAAAGGAAAGACGCAAGCCCAGTCGGACGAAAAAACCTCATTCGGCAATTGGGCCATTCACCATTTTAGGAAGAGTGCTACTTGTCTTTACTCCCATGGTCGTCGTCGGTCTACTGATTGCAAGTTTTCTAACCCCACTATTTGCCATTGAAAAGATTGTCGTGGCGGGTGCAGAGAGACTGGATGAAAAGAAGTTGGCAGCTTCGCTCGAGCCGCTCAAGGGTAAATCCCTCACGCTGATCAGCGATGCGGAGGTGGCTGGACTACTTGCCGGATATGAGCTGATAGAAACTTTCACCTTTCAGGCAGAACCTCCCAGCACACTTAGGGTCAAGGTGAGGGAGCGACAGCCTCTGCTTGTTCTAAAGCGCGGTGGTCAAAACTTTCTGTTCGATGCCGCCGGTGTGAGAATCGGTGCTGCCGAAGACCTCTCGGTTTATCCGCTGTTTGAATTTGATGGCAACACCGAATCGGATCCTAGGTTTGCTCATGCCGTAGAACTGATGCTTTCGCTACCAGTGGAGCTGTATCTCAAGATTTCTTCCGTGAGAGTCTCCGAGCAGCTCACTAGTAATTTCACGCTGCGCCAAGCTGGGGTAGGGGTGATCTGGGGCGATAACTCGCAGCCGCTACTTAAAGCAGAGGTACTGGACTCGCTGCTGGCCACGGGTCAGAAGCCTGGGGTAAGAATCGATGTTTCCTCTCCCAATGCGCCGGTTGTCAGTCACGATTAGTCGTTTACCTATTGTTTGCGACACGCCCGATAATCTCGCGTAATTACGGGGATTTTGGGCCTAACTTCTTGCCGCTAATTGAATACTTTCTGGAAAGTTAAGCCTCAGCCTTAACTTGAGAGTTTTCTAGCAGGAGGCATACCGTGACCCAGTCACCCAACTATCAAGCAGTCATCAAGGTCGTTGGCGTTGGAGGCGGTGGTGTCAACGCGCTCAACCGAATGATTCAGGCAGGACTGCGCGGCGTTGAATTCGTAGCTATCAATACAGATGCCCAGGCTCTACTCATGAGCGATGCCGATATCAAGCTGAGCATTGGCAGAGATGTCACCCGCGGACTTGGGGCCGGAGCTGATCCAGAGATTGGTCGCCGCGCTGCCGAGGAGCACGAGGCCGAGATGGAGGCTGCTCTGAAGGGTGCTGACATGGTTTTTGTCACTGCTGGAGAAGGTGGTGGAACTGGAACCGGTGGCGCTCCCATCGTGGCCAAGATTGCTAAGCGGCTAGGGGCCCTAACAGTTGGTGTTGTTACCAGGCCGTTCAATTTTGAGGGCAAGCGCAGGGCAATTCAGGCAGACGAGGGCATCAGAGCCCTCCGCTCAGAAGTTGACACCCTGATTGTTGTTCCCAACCAGCGACTTTTAGAGATGTCAAACAAAAAGGTTTCCGCTTTGGAAGCGTTCATGACCGCTGACGATGTTCTGCGCGCAGGCGTGCAGGGGATCAGCGATCTGATTGTGATCCCAGGGCTAATCAATCTTGACTTCAACGACGTGAAGTCGGTCATGCAGGGCGCTGGCTCAGCTCTGATGGGAATCGGAAGTGCCAAGGGTGAAGACCGTGCGGTGCGTGCTGCGGAGATTGCAATCTCCTCGCCCCTGCTAGAGGCAACCATTGAGGGAGCCCACGGAGTGCTGCTGCTAGTGCAGGGAGCCTCTGATCTTGGGCTACACGAGATTGATGATGCTGCCAGGTTGGTTCAAGAGGCGGTTAGCCCGGAGGCCAACATCATCTTTGGTGCAACTATTGAAGACACACTCGGCGATGAAGTTCGAATTACTGTGATTGCCGCCGGGTTTGATGGGGGAGAACCAAAGCACAGAAAATTTGAATCGGCGAGCATCGGTTCCAGCGCATTGGAAGAAGCTTTGATTAGTGAGCCAGAGGCTGAGGTTGAGCTCCCACCAATCGAAGAGATTGCCGCTGAACCTGAGTACGTCCAGGCTCAACCATCTGCTCCCGCTCAGCGCGGTGCGTTTGGTGACGATTTAGATCTTCCTGAATTCTTCCGCTAATGAATTTAGCTGAGCGCTATCGCTCAGTGCAGGAGCGAATCAGCAGGGCTACTTTAGCGGCTGGCCGAAATGCCGAAGATGTGCAACTAATTGTTGTGACTAAGACTCATCCTGCACAAATTGTCATTGAGCTTGCGGCTTTGGGTCAGCTGGACTTTGGTGAGAACAGAGATCAAGAGGCAGCCCCAAAAGCGCAGGAGGTGGCTTCGAGCTTTCCAAAGGCCCGGTGGCACTTTGTCGGTCAGCTTCAGTCAAATAAAGTCAAAAGCGTTCTTCGCTATGCCAGCGTCATTCACTCAATTGATAGACCATCTCTAGTAAAAGAACTTGCGAAGCAACTGGATAGCCAAGATTCTCAGATAGATGGCTTTATCGAGCTCAATCTCACCCAGGACGAAAATCGTGGAGGCGTCAGTAAGGCAGATCTTGCGGCGCTAACTGAGCAGGTGCTGAGTGTTCCGCGTATCAACCTACTGGGCGTGATGGCGGTGGCAGGGCTTGGGGAAGATCCGCCAGCGGAATTTGAAAAAGCCGTAGCCCTATCGCAAATAGTCCGACAGCTGGCTCCCTCTGCCAATTCACTATCCATGGGCATGAGTGAAGACTTTGAGGTGGCCCTTGCCATGGGAGCGACACATATTCGCGTTGGGAGTGCCATTACTGGCCCCAGGGAATATTCCGCCTAGTCTTGATAAAGAACTGAGGAGTAATTAGATGGGTATTGTCAATCAGGTTCTTGGCTTTTTTGGATTCGGCACTTCTGAGAGCCCTAGGTCCGAGGGGACAGTCAAGACTAAAGCTGCACCGAGACCTCGCAGATCATCGGATATGTCCGAGATCGTTACTCTTGACCCACAGACCTACGCGGATGCCAAAGAAGTGGCTGCTCATTACCGAACCGGTGTTCCGGTGATCATTAACATTGGTGCGATGAGCGAAGCCGACGCTAAGCGGATGTTGGATTTCATGATTGGTCTAAAGGAGGGACTCGAAGGCCACCTACGCCGAGTCACTTCGAAAGTTTTTCTGCTTAGCCCTCACAATGTTGCGGTTACAGATGCTGAATCCGATGAGGGCGAACCCGAAGATCTAATGCAGTAGCCGATGAGCATCATTGGATTGGTCCTCTACTGGGCAGTGCAAATCTTTGTTTTTGCCATGCTTGCCAGATTCGTTTCGGACTTGGTCATGAGCTTTAGTCCCTCCTGGAAGCCTAAGAGTCTGCTTCTTCCGATTCTGGACTTTGCCTACACACTGACTGACCCTCCACTGAAATTTGTTCGTCGTTTTGTCCCACCACTGCGCCTTGGGGGCATAGCCCTAGATTTGGCTTGGACGGTGGTGTTTTTTGCAGCGATTATCCTGCAGGGCTTTGCTAGGTCCCTGTAGGGGGGAATAGCATAGGCTTTGGCTTTCGAAAGCCAAGGGAAGGTGAGAAATGGCGTTATCCCCAGAGGACATTCTGGCCAAACGGTTTCAGGTAACTAAATTCCGTGAGGGTTACGACCAGGACGAGGTTGACGATTACCTAGATGAGGTAGTGGTCGAGCTTCGCAAGATTCTTTCCGAGAATGAGGAACTCAAGACTCGCTCAGCCCTTCCGGAAGAAGCTGGCATTGCAGTTGAACCATTCCCAAAGGCCGTTGATCCTCAACCCACTGGTGAGGGAGCAGATGCCTCGCGCAGCATCATCGAACTTGCTCAAAAGCTTCATGCTGACCATGTCCAAGAGGGCAGGGTCAAGCGCGAGCAGATTATCCGCGAGGCTCAGAAGCAAGCCGCTCGCATTCTTCGCGATGCCGAGGCTCAGGCAAGAGAATCTCTGAACCAACTTGAACTCGACCGCAGAACCGTTGAGGAATCAATCGAGGATCTCAAGAGGTTTGAGGCTGAGTATCGTGCCAAGCTGCGCGACTACATCCAGGGGCAGCTCGAGTCAATTCTTAGCGAAGAGGCATATCTCAAAATAGATGAGGAAGTTACTCCAGTTTCTGAGGCGAAGGTAGAGATGGACTACTACACCAGAGGTCCGATGCCGCTGGGTCAATACCAAGAGACTGAAGTTCGCTCCTTTAGCTACTCGGCCTACGAAGAGCCGCAGGACGAGAAACCAAACGAGAGTGAAGACAAGCGGTACTAAGCGACAACGGGTAAGCCTCTTCCTTGGATTGGCTATCGCAATTGTTGCCATCGATCAGCTATCCAAATCCTGGGCAGAAGCCAACTTGGCCGGATCTCCAATCGAAGTAATTCCAGATCTACTTACATTTCGACTTGCCTATAACGATGCGGCTGCCTTCTCACTCGGGGTTGGTGCAACCTGGGTGTTGACTCTAGTTTCTCTAACTGCCAGCACACTGCTGATTGTTTTTGGGCCGAGAGTAAAGACGATATTTTGGGCAGTCATTGCAGGATTTGCGCTCGGCGGTGCCTTCGGCAACCTAATTGACAGAGCACTGAAACCACCAGCTTTTCTGAACGGCCACGTGGTTGATTTTCTTCAGATTCCATTTAACTTTCCAATCTTTAATTTGGCGGATAGCTTTCTGGTCACAGCCGTTGTCCTGGCGATATTTCGAACTCTGCGCGGGGATGAAATAGGTGGCGGTAGTGCCAAGTAAGTTGCTACCGGTTCCCGAGGCACGGGTTGGCGAAAGACTCGATGCGGCCTTGGCCAAAATGCTTGGTCTTAGTCGCTCGCAGGCCATGGCCCTGATTGAACAGGGCAAAGTTCTAGTCGATCACGACTTGGCGGATAAATCTCTAAAGCTGCGAGCCAATCAGCTAATTGAAGTTGATCTTGCGGAAAGCGGCGAGCCAATTGGTTTGGTTGCCCAGGATGTCAAGGAGCTCAAGGTTGTCTATCAGGACGCGGACATCGTGGTGATGGATAAGCCAGCCGGGGTTGTCTCGCATCCCTCGCAGGGCTTCTCGGGACCATCTGTCGGGGGAGTTCTGCTCAGCCGCGGGATTGAGCTTGCGACCTCCGGTGCCCAGGAGCGGCAGGGAATTGTTCAACGGCTCGATGTTGGAACCTCTGGCCTGATGGTGCTGGCCAAGAGCGAGCGTGCATACTCAGTTTTGAAGCAAGCTTTTCGAAATCGAGTGGTGAAAAAGACCTATCACGCACTCGTCCAAGGCCATCCAGAGCCCGCTGCTGGAACCATTGACACCCCGATTGCCAGAAGCCAAAGGCATGACTATAAGTTCACCATCTCGAAGGATGGCAAACCCTCGGTTACTCACTTTCAGACCCTGGAGGTTTTGCCAACTGCCGCGCTGCTCGAAGTCGGGCTCGAAACAGGTAGGACTCATCAAATCCGGGTTCACTTCTCGCACTTTCACCACCCTTTGGTCGGGGATGACCTATACGGCGCGGACCCGAAGCTTGCACAGAAGCTGGGCCTCACGAGGCAGTGGCTGCACGCGGTCAAGCTGGCCTTTGAGCACCCGACCTCGGGGAAGCCGCTCGAATTTACTAGCGAGTATCCAGAGGATTTGCAGACATCGCTCGCCACGCTCCGTGATCCCCACTTCCGGCTTTAGCATTGTTCCCTAGCCAAGGGGTTGTGAGTGTCAGATAAGTCGTTTGTCCATCTTCACAACCACACCGAATATTCAATGCTGGATGGTGCGGCGCGCATCAAGCCGCTGGTGAGCAAAGCGGCCGAGATGCAGATGCCTGCCATCGCCATGACCGATCACGGCAATACACACGGGGCGTATGAGTTTTGGAAGCAATCCAAAGCAGCTGGGATCAAACCAATTATTGGGATAGAAGCGTACGTTGCACCTGGCTCGCGACTGGAAAAAACTAAAGTCCGCTGGGCCGATGGGGGAGAAGACGATGTTTCGGGCGGTGGCGCCTACACCCATCTCACCATCTGGGCAACATCTAATCTCGGGATGAACAATCTGTTCAGACTCAGTAGCGAGGGTTATCTGAGTGGTTTTTATGTAAAGCCGCGAATTGATAAAGAGCTGATGGCCAGGTTCTCGAAAGACCTAATCGCTACTACTGGTTGCCCCGGTGGAGAGGTTCAAACGCGCCTGCGACTTGGTCAGTATGACGAAGCCCTAAAAGCAGCAGCGCAGCTCAGAGACATTTTTGGCGAGGGTAATTTTTTTGTAGAGGTGATGGATCACTCGTTGGATATTGAAAAAAGAGTGCGCGATGACCTGCTGAGACTAAGTCGCGATTTGTCTTTGCCACTGGTTGCAACAAACGACCTTCACTATGTGGAAAAGGCAGACCACGAGGCTCATGAGGCACTGCTATGTGTTCAGACTGGAACCAACCTGACTGATCCCAGAAGATTCAGATTTGAGTCTCAGGAGTACTACCTGAAGTCCGCCCAGGAGATGCGAAAGATCTTTTCGGAGCTGGATGAAGCGTGCGATAACACCCTCTTGATTGCTGAGCGCTGCCAGATTGACTTTGAAAAGCAAGATCTCTTACCGCGCTTTCCGGTGCCAGAAGGGGAAACCGAGGCCGGCTGGTTTGAGAAAGAAGTCTGGAAAGGAATGGAGCGTCGCTATCCAAATGGATTTAGCGAACGTCACCGTCAGCAGGTTGACTACGAAATCCAAGTAATCATCAAGATGGGATTCCCCGGATATTTCCTAGTGGTATCTGATTTCATCGCCTGGGCGAGAGGCCAAGGCATCAGGGTTGGTCCTGGAAGAGGCTCTGCTGCCGGTTCGCTGGCCTCCTATGCGCTGGGCATTACGGAACTCGATCCACTTGAGCACGATCTGATCTTTGAGAGATTCCTCAACCCAGAGCGTCTTTCGATGCCCGATATAGATGTTGACTTCGACGATCGCAGAAGACCAGAGGTCATTCGATACGTGACCGAGAAATACGGCGACGATCGCGTGGCACAAATTGTTACCTTCGGAACCATCAAGGCTAAGCAGGCCATTAAGGACGCGGCGAGAGTTCTGGGTAAGCCTTATGCAATCGGAGAGCGACTCACCAAAGCAATGCCGCCAATGGTTTTGGGCAGAGATGTCTCGCTGGATGATGTTGTGAACAAGGAGTCTGAGCGATATGCCGAAGGCGCAGAGTTTAGAGACATCATTGATTCAGACCCCGAGAGTAAAGAGGTTTTTGATTTAGCCAAGGGGCTGGAATCCCTGAAGCGTCAAACATCTGTCCACGCAGCCGGAGTAATCATGTCCGCTAGGCCCCTGATGGAAGTAATTCCAATCATGAAGCGCGAGGAGGACGGGGCAATCATCACTCAGTTTGACCAACCCCCCTGCGAAGACTTAGGCCTTCTCAAGATGGATTTCTTGGGACTGAGAAACCTGACAGTTATCGATGATGCACTGACGAATATTCGAAATAACCGCGGTGTCGAGGTGGTGCTAGAGCAGTTAGACCTAAATGCCGACAGCAAGACGTTCGAACTCTTATCCAGAGGGGAAACCCTCGGTGTGTTCCAGCTAGATGGCAACAACATGCGCTCACTTCTAAGAATGCTCAAGCCAACCGAGTTTGAGCACATATCTGCCGTGATTGCGCTCTATCGCCCAGGTCCGATGGGAATGAATTCGCACACAAATTATGCCCAGCGTAAAAATGGTCAACAGCAGTCCGAAGGTGTTCACCCAGAGCTCACCGAACCACTCAGAGAGATTCTCGACCCAACCTATGGCCTAATTGTTTACCAGGAACAGGTAATGGCGGTTGCTCAAAAGGTTGCCGGCTACAAACTCGGTCAGGCGGATCTGCTTCGAAGGGCAATGGGAAAGAAAAAACCTGAAGAGCTGGAGAAGCAGTTCGAAATGTTTTCAAGTGGCATGCGAGCCAATGGCTATTCTCCAGCGGCCATTAAGTCTCTTTGGGACACGCTGCTTCCTTTTGCCGATTATGCGTTTAACAAGGCCCACTCGGCGGGCTACGCGGTTCTCAGCTACTGGACCGCCTACCTGAAGGCAAACTTCCCAGCCGAATACATGGCTGCGCTATTGACTTCGGTCGGAGATTCCAAGGACAAGCTCGGTGTCTACCTGAATGAGTGTCGCAAGATGGGGATACGTGTTCTGCCTCCGGATGTCAATGAGTCAATAGACATATTTGCTGCGGTTGGTGAAGACATTCGGTTCGGCCTAGCGGCTATTCGCAACGTCGGTCAGAACGTAGTTGATGCAATTGCGCAAACTCGCAACCCACAATTTGCTTCTTTTGATGACTATCTTCGCCGCGCTCCAGCCATTGCCTGCACAAAGCGGGTAGTTGAGTCGCTAATCAAGGCTGGAGCTTTTGATTCCCTTGGCCAAACTCGCCGAGCTCTGTTCGCTATTCACGAGGAGGCGATTGATGCCTCGGCTGTGATTAAGCGCGAGGCGGCTGGTGGTCAGATGGACCTGTTTGGAGATCTGCTGGAAGATGACAGCGCATCCGTTGCGATTCCAGAGCTTCCTGAGTGGACCAAGAGGGACCTTCTGGCCCATGAGCGAGAGATGCTCGGCCTCTACGTCTCAGATCATCCGCTTGCCGGCATGGAAGCTGAGCTGATGAGATTTTCTGATTTGGGAGCCGCAGCTCTTCGAGACAGCGAATTGGCAGATGGTGAAACCGTAACGATTGCCGGACTAATCACCCAGGTGCAGCATCGAATCGCCAGATCCTCTGGCAATCAATATGCCCAGGTCACGGTTGAGGACTTCTCTGGTGAAATCACGGTGATGTTCATGGGAAAGACCTACCAGGAGTTTCGCGACCTGTTAGTCGATGACTTAACAGTTTCTATTCGTGGACGAGTTTCACGAAGAGACGAAGAAGTGGTTCTGCAGGGTTTCGCGATCGAGGTGATTGAGCCTGGTAGAGACAGGGGAGGGGTATTGCAACTCTCATTGACTGAAGCGATGGCAACCAGGGAAAAGTTGATGCAACTGGCAACCATTCTTGATGCCCACCCCGGACCAGTGGAGGTGCAGGTGAAGCTAACGGCAACCAGTGGGGTGAATCACTTCATGCTGCCGCAGCGAGTGAAAGTTGGCCAGGATCTGTTTGGTGAGCTCAAAGCGCTACTGGGCTCAGACGCCGTCAGTTAGTCCTTTTCGGATAGCTTTTTGCCGATAGAGTGCCAAGCCCTTTGGAAATAAACCAGTGGGGCACTGGGGATACGCGATACGGATGCCTCAAGTCCAGAAATAATCAGAACTGCATTCTGCTCCACCTCAAACCTCTGCAGCACTTCACCAATCAAGATGGCAGGAGCTTCTGGGAAAAGCGGAAGCGAATAAGGCCCCTGAACTTCGGTGCCGTCAAATCGTTCCTCCTTGGGTCCGGCTAGTCGCTTGGCAAGATGCAGGGTGCTTTCATCCAAGGTTTGCAGAGCTAGCTTGGCCCCAGGGCAAAGATGTTGATAACTGGAAGATCCCTGGGCGATGTTTAGAGAAACCAGTGGAGGGTTTGATCCAAGGGATGTGACCGACGAGGCCGTAAAGCCAATCGGATCGCCAGTCGCGGTTCTAGAAGTGACGATTGCAATGCCGCTGGCATGGTTTCTAAAAACGGCTTTGAGTGCTTCCTCGCCGAGGAGGTCAAAGTCTTTGTGGTCTGTGCTCATTCTTCCGATAAGGTTAGGGCATCTTTCCGAACTTAACCGAAAACTTGGCTATGCGCGAGATTATCTGGAATCAACCAATTACTCAGCAAAAAGTCGCTGAGCTCCTGCCCAGAGCCACTAACTCCAATCATCTTGGACAAGTTGTTCAAAAAATAATCCAAGAAGTCGCGTCGAATGGTATTGATGCCCTGAGGGATCATGCGAGCAGATTTGATGGCGTTGTTCCATCGGAATTCAGGGTTACACGTGAAAAGCTCAAGGATGCTTTGGCTAACACTCCGAGTGATGTGAGGAGAGCGCTGGAGGAGGCGATCCTGAGACTGCGCAAGGTTTCTCAGTCGCATCTTCCAAGCAATAAATCAATTGAGATTACAAATGGTGGCACCGTTGAGCTTAGATTTGTGCCATTTGATTCTGCCGGTGTTTATGCGCCGGGTGGCAAGGCTGTCTATCCATCCAGCGTGATCATGAACGTGGTTCCCGCGCAGGTGGCAGGTGTGAAGAGAATAGTTCTCTTCTCTCCTGCCCAAAAAGAGTTCGGTGGAGATCCTCACCCGCTGATTCTCGCTGCCGCTGAACTACTCGGTATTGACGAGGTTTATGCAATTGGTGGTGCCAGTGCGATTGCGGCGCTAGCCGAAGGTGTCGCTGAAATTCAACTTGCGCCAGTTGATTTGGTTACCGGCCCAGGAAACGCTTATGTCGCAACCGCTAAGCAACTGCTGCGCTCAAAGATTGCCATTGATTCTGAAGCAGGGCCAACCGAGATCTTGGTGATTGCTGACGAAAGTGCTAATCCAGATTGGATAGCCGCCGATCTAATTTCCCAGGCTGAGCATGATGAGAGTGCCGCTGCGGTTTTACTAACGACATCCAGCAAGCTGATTAGCGAGGTCAGTCGGCAAATTGAG